>Ga0194131_10000082_pt1 | contig 133032 bp, 110 predicted proteins | sample TA2KigO120mmetaG_FD_148631 | JGI IMG/M metagenome (GOLD analysis project Ga0194131, IMG submission 148631) | Freshwater microbial communities from Lake Tanganyika, Tanzania - TA2015053 Kigoma Offshore 120m | ecosystem: Environmental > Aquatic > Freshwater > Lake | place: Tanzania: Lake...
AGAAGTTGCTCGTCGCACCGGCGGAAGCCGGTGCCCAGATACAGAATAGATACAGTTCTCTACTGGATTCCGGCTTCCGCCGGAATGACGGGTTTCAAATTGAACCAGTACTCCCGCACGCTATGACTGCTTATCTATAAAACTGCTGGCCTGCCGGCGCTAGCCAAGGCTGACGCATTCTAGTATACCCGTAGCGGCGCCCCTTGGCGCGCCCCGTTGTCTACCAGGGCCAGTTCCCGCCTGTCGGGACACCCCTGCAATTAAACTCAGTTTGAATGTGCCCCGCGGGTGGAGGCCGCGGCTGGCAGCAACCGGGTTTCTGTGGAATAATGGTTGCCGCAGGAGACACAGGAGCGAAGTGGAATGAAGTTTGCGGTGCTTTCTCACATCCCCTGGCCCGAAAGCCGGGACCAAAGGCTGCTAGTGGAGGAGACCCTCCAACAGGTACAACATGCGGAAGAACTGGGATTCTGCAGCGCCTGGCTGGCCGAACACCACTTTTCCCGGTATGGCCTTGGTTCCAGCTCCCTGGTCGTGCTCAGCAACATTGCCGCGCGCACCAAAAAAATCCGCCTGGGCACCGCAGTGCTGCTGCCTCCACTGCACCATCCCCTGCGCTTGGCCGAGGATACGGCAACTTTGGATGTGCTCAGCGGCGGCCGCCTGGACGTGGGCTTTGGCCGGGGAACAGAGGGGTACGAGTACCGGGGCTACCACCAGGACTGGGAGGAAAGCCAGGCCCGGTTCCAGGAAAGCATTAAAATGATTCTTGGCTTGTGGACTCACCCCGAATATACGTGCCACGGCCAATACTTCCATCTGGACAAGGCAGTGCTAGTGCCCTCGCCCCTGCAAAAGCCCCATCCGCCAGTCTATATCGCCGCCACCAGGACGCCTGCCACCATGGCCTTTGTGGCAGCTTCCGGGTTCCCCACTCTCGTAGGGCCGGTGGCTGACCACAGCGAGGCATCGGACTTGTGCCGCCGCTTTGTAGACCAGTCGGCCGAAGCCGGAAGCCATGTGCCCGCTTCGAAAGTCCCGTTTTTCCGGTATGTATATTTGGCGGAGAATGAGAAGCAGGCCCGCAAAGACGCCGAAGGGCCTCTGACATGGACTATGGACATGCTCCAGTTCCGCCGCCAGTCCCCCAACGGGGGAGAGGTGCACCGGCGCATGGCTGAATGGCAGCGCACCCGTGCGGACCAGCCTACCAGCTACGACCACCTGGTGCAGCACCGGGCTATTGTAGGCACTCCGGAGCAATGCATCGCCACCATCCAGAAATTCAGAGACCAGGGCGTGGAGTATTTCGGCTGCAATTTTGCCTTTGGAGGGCTGGAGCACCGCAAAGTAATGCGCAGCATGGACCTGTTCGCCAGGGAGGTCATGCCCCGCCTCCAGGACTGAAGCAGGCTAAGCAGTCCGGCAATTGACAGCCTTCCGGCAGACTACTACACTGCCAGCAGTTCAGCCCGCCTGCCCGCTGGCTCCAGCGGAGGCAGGCAAGTCCACCAGGGAGTCCCTTATCTTTGAGGAGGATACCATGCTGAAAGGCGACACTAGACTACGGAACATTAACCACATTACCTACAACGTCAAGAACAAGGACAAGGCCCTCAAGTGGTATACCGAAGTCCTGGGGCTCAAGCAGATTCCGAAAAAGGTGGAAAGCGACCGCCTGTATTGGCTGCAACTGCCCAGCGGTGCCATGGTTCACATTATTGAGAACCCGGAGGCCCCCTCCGCGCCATCCCATCACACCGCCTTTGAAGTGGACGACCTGGATGCTGCCCACAAGCAGTTGCAGGGCATGAAGGTGGAATGCACGCCCATTCAGACGCGGCAAGATGGCCAGCGGGCTTTCTACCTTAATGACCCGGATGGCAACCGCATTGAGCTTTGCACCCACTCTGGCTTTGGCGTACTGGTCTAGCGGGCACGCTCCTGCTTGCTAAACCCCTGTGTAACCCAGTCCCCCAGGCCGGTCTTGAACCACTGCCTGGGGGATTTGCTGTCAGTCGCCGTCCCCTGCAGATGCGGCCTGCTTCACCGGCGCTTCCGCCGGTTCTGGCTCTCGCCGCCTTTCCCCTTTGAACACCGACAAGAAGATTCCCAGCACCAGGAAGGCGCCTGAAAGGGCAAAGGCCCACTTCAGGCCCGCTACGAAGGCCCCAGCAACCTGGGGCGAAACCGCGTCCAGGCTGGGTTCTACTCCATATGAACCCATTGTCACCACCACCACCGTGGTAGCCACCGCCACGCTGGTGACGTTGGCTGAGTTGCGGGCCAGTTGGGTCAGTGCGGACACTACGCCGTAGCGCGACCGCTCCACGGCGCTGAGGATGGAATTGTTGTTGGGAGAATTGAACAGGCCGGTGCCGGAGCTTTGCAGCACCAGCATCAGGACTATGAGCCATACCGGCGAGCGTTCGGTCAAGGCAAATGCCAGTATGAACGTCGCCGCCGCAGACAGCGCCAGGCCGCCCGCAGTAAATGTCCGCCAGCCCCATTTATCTGATAAGGTTCCCGCAATGGGACCAATCAGAGTCATGGACACAGCGGATGGAATTAGAAGCAGACCTACCTCGCTGGGGCTGAAACCAAGCACGCGCTGCATGTAAAAGGGCATCATAAACCGCACTGCCCCGGTGCCCATAAAAGACAGCCAGCCCGCCGCCACGCCGCAGGCCACCAGGCGGCGCTGAAACAGCCGCAACTCCAGCATGGGAGATGCTGTGCGCAGCTCCCACCAGATGAACATCCCCAGGGACGCCCCACAAGCGGCCAGCCCAACACCAATTACCGCCCAGTCCCAGCCTACCCGGTCGCCGTTGCCCACCACCAGCAGGAACAGCATTAATGCCGCGCCCGATAAGGTAGCCCCTGCCCAGTCAAACCGGGGGCGCTCTCCAGCCTGCCCTTCTGCTGGTCCGCTCCGGCGCAAGACCAGCATGGCCGCAGCAATGGCAATAATGCCCACTGGCACGTTGATGAAAAACACCCACCGCCAGTCCAGGGCGCTGACCAGAATGCCGCCCAACGCCGGACCTACGATGGAGCCTGAACCCACCACGCTCAAATGGGTGCCCAGGGCGCGGCCCCGTTCTTTACCTGGGAAAGCGCTGATAATAGTAGCCATGCCATTGCCTTGGATAAGGGCTGAACCTACTCCCTGCAAGACCTTGGCGGCAATGAGAAAACCCAGATTGGGTGCAAACCCGGCCAGGGCCGCGGCAAAAACAAACAGCAGGAAACCGGCAATATAGACATGCTTGCGGCTCAGCATGTCGCCCAGACGGCCCATGGGCAACAGCAACACGCTGATGGCCAGCGCGTAGCCAATGACTACCCACTGGACGGTGGGGAGATCGCTGCTGAAGTGGGCTTCAATTTCCGGCAGGGCCACCAAGACGGAACCGTGGTCCACCACCGTCATGAACGTGCCAATGGCGATGGTGGCGAAGACCCACCACTTGTAGCTGGGGCGTTGGGCCAAGGAAGAAGGCGATAAAGCCACTGCCAGCCGCTCAGTCCACCAGGGCTGGCGCGTCCTCCTGCACCGGTTCTGTATCTGAAACGGGGCTGGGGGCAGCGCTAGAACCATCGGAACCAGCCTTGATACCCCAGCGGACTTCCAGAATACGCTGAACCAGGTTATGGTCCCGATCCAAGTACAACGTGCGGCGGCGGCGCGTCTGGCCGGTAACTTCGTCTTTCATGGTGTGCCAACCGTGCTTGAACAGGCCGGCGTTGCTCAGGCTGCGCGCGACCTTGGTGACATAGGTCTGGGAGTGGTTCTGCCCCCAGCGCCGCACAATATCGGGGTGTTCAGCCTTAACCCCTTCATCCAGCGCCTGGCTGATGGCTGATACCAGGAAATTAAAGGCCACGTGGCTGATGCCCTCCTGATGTTCCAGAGTGTCGGCCATCACAATTATGTCCGCCACTCTGCCAGCATCCTGGCCGTCATCAGGGCCTTTGGGCAGTTCAATGCCTGCCGAATCAATTTCCGGGTCAGGCATTTTGGACAGCGCTGCCAGTTCCTCCGGCGGAGCGGCCACCGGAACTGGCGGGACTTCCGCCGCCAAAGGCTGGGGCAGGGCCTCGGCTTCAAATTCTTCAGGCGCCGCCGCCTCAGTTTCGCCAGCCTCTACCTCCTCCTCTGTCTCCTCTGCCGCAGTGCCTTCAGATGCCTCGATTGCCTCCGTAGTGGCAGTGGCAGCCTCGGCAGGCACTGGCTCATCGGCCATCAGCACCCAGTCCACCAGCCCGGCGGTGACCAGCTTGATGTTGCCTTCCTGGGCAGCCCGCAGCAACAGCTTTTTGAATCCAGAGAAACCCAGCTTCTTCTCGTCAAAGCCCGGGAAGCGCCGCATGAGCCGCTGCTTGATGGAAGTAAGCAGGGGCATGCGCCCGCTCTGGCGTTCGGTGCGCACGATTTCTTCAATAGCCCGGATAACCTCAGGCAGTTCCCGGCGCGTAGGCGGAGCGGCCGCAGCGCCACGGCCATTGCCCGCCAGAGCCGGAGCCGCTGCCGGGGCTTGCACAGGTGCAGGTGCAGGTACGGGTGCAGGTACGGGTATGGGTATGGGCACGGGTTCAGGCGCGATCAGCGGGTCAACATCGGCATCATACAGAATCAGACCGTCCACCTGGTCGGCCAAACGCCGGGAGGTGGCCCAGGAGACTCCAATTATCAGCACCCGCTTGCCCATGGTGCGCAGGGCGTTGACCACGTGGATGAAGTCGGAGTCTCCGGAGACCAGGACAAAGGTGCCGATGTTGGGGTAGGAGTGAGCGCATTCGATACAGTCCGCCGTCATCTTGACGTCAACACTGTTCTTGACCCGCACCGTCCTGGTGTAAGAAGTGCCCCAGGGCAACCGGGTGGGGACGTACACCGGCTCAATTCCGGCGGCATACAGGGCAGGGGGGTCAATGATGAACTGGCTGGCGCCCTTCAATTCGGGCGAGCGAGTTACCCAGTCTGCGTAGGCCTTGGCCACCACCACCCGCCCGTAGTTGGAGACCTCTTCCTTTAGCGCAGAAACGTTGGGAGTGCGATTGCCCGCGGCCAAACTGATTTTGAAGTTTTCCCAGTCAATAAAAAGCGCGACGTCTTCGCCGCGTACGGATGCTCCGTCCATGCTGTAGATGTTTACCTCTGCGGACTGTAAGAATTTAGGTTGGGGTAATTGGATTTTCGCGCTCAGGCAGGACAGACCGTTGGGGTCTGCTGTCTCCCAGGCCCCTGCGGGGGAACTATGAGTGCGAACCGGCATATTCCGGTTTCGGAGCTAAAATCCACAATACCCTTAACTATGATTTTAGTGTAAGCCCCGCTCGAACTAGAGTCAAGAAAGATATTGCATGGCAAAGGGCCAATTGGCGCTTAGAGGGTGTGTGAGAATTCCCCGCTCGTGGTGAGTCCCGACGTATCGGGATCCCGACCAGGTCGGGGCTTGTCGAACCATGAGCAGGTTAAAAGCTACTCATCCTTCGACAAGCTCAGGATGAGCGGGCTGGGTAGACGGCATTTCTCACACAGGCTCCTAGTCATTCCGCCACCCCTCGTCATGCGCTGGAATTCATCGGCTATCCCACTCGGTATGGTAAAATGTTTTCAGTGTAACGGCTTGCCCATTTTCGTACCAAAATATTTAAGTTCAGACGGATTCATTTGAGCCGCTTGATTCACAGATTTCCCGCGCCATTGGCTTTTGCCCCACTAATGCTCCTACTATTGGCCGCAGGCGCCGCCATGATCCAGGGCCCTGTCGCCGCCAACGGGACCGCCACCCGAGTTACCGTGCAAGAAGCCGGGCCTTACAAGGTGGACTTTGGCATCTCCCCCGCCAAAGCTGTGGTGGGAGCCACTCACGTAAGTATCCGCCTAGTAGGGATATCCAACGATACCTTGGTCACCGACGCCACCGTTAATCTGTGGGCCACCGGCCCGGCAGGTTCGGCCAGCCTGGGGCCAATACCCGCTCGCCAACTCTATTCCCCTGAGTATTACGAGACCTCCGTGCCGTTTGACATGCCGGGAGACTGGACTGTGCGAGGGGAAATAGCCTCCCCTCTGGGCCAAGCCGAGTTTACGGTGCCATTGGCAGTGCGGAAAGGCGGTACGGAAATCAACGGCATCCTGGTGGCCGCAGTGGCGGTTGCTTTGCTGGCCCTGGGCATCTGGACTTACGACCGCATCAGGGGCAAGAAGGGCGGCCGCGCCAGGAAGAAGTCGTGAGAGCAGCAGCCCTTCTGCTGGCCCTGGCCGCCCTGCTGCTGCCCGTGTTGGGGCCGGTAGTTGACCACCATTTTGCGGAGCGGGAGCCCGGCCACGTACACATCTATGTTGGCCCAGCTTTACCTACCCACCTGCATCCGTATGAGCAGTCCCACGGACACCAACATGACCCTAATTTCATCATCAGTGACTCTGACCAGCCCCAAGCGCCAGGCGCTCCGGTGGCGTTCCTGCCTGACCACGACAGCGGTCTCCAGGCTGGGCCCGACACCGTCGCGCCCACACTTCGCCCCCAATTTGCCCCTGCCGGTGCCACTGAAAATCTTCTAGCAGGGAACACGCGCCCTGCTCCGTTTCTAACCGGCACTTCGCCATCCCCGCAGCCACGGCCTCCCCTGTCTTAGCCGGACCTCCGACGACAAATATCCTCTGTTTCCAGGCTTTCTGTGGCCCCGTACTGGACGCCATAGATTCCTGAAACTCCCATTGCCCATTCTGATTTACTTCATGCACCGGAGGGAATTATGCTTCAAATTTGCCGGAACCGAGCGGAAAAGGTAATTTGTGCCCTGGCGCTGATGCTTTTGCTGGCCGCAGCGGCTTGCAGCCAGGGCGGGCCAAAACAGCTGGAACTGGCGGTGCAGGTGGAAGGCGGGAGGATGGCGCCCCACATACTTCAGGCGCACCAGGGGGATAATCTTATTCTGACCATTAACTCCAAGGAGTCCGGCGAACTGCATGTCCACGGATACGACTTGGAGGTGCCCGTTGAAGCTGGAAAACCTGCGGAACTCCGGATGACCGCAGAGGCCACCGGGCGGTTCAAGATTACTTTCCATGCTACGGAAGTGGCAGGACATTCTCACGATCCTGCGTCCACAGGTACACCGCCTGCCGAAGAAGAGGAAAAGGAGATTGGCTACCTGGAGGTCCAACCCCGCTAAGTGCCTTTTCTAAAAACTCACCGCCGAGTACGCGAGACCGCTGAGATAAGAGGAATCTAATACGCACTCTCTGCGTTCTTTGCGCTCTCTGCGGTTATTAGGATAGGTTCTAAAAGCGGGCCTGTCAGTCAAATTGGAGGGTGAAAACCAGGTTTGCCAGGGATAAGAATCGCTTCTTGCCGGCCTTCTTGATGCAGTGTGGACGGCAGGGGTTGATTCACTGGAAGGTGCAGTGTTGAAAAGGCTCATAATTCCGGCATTGGCGCTGGTGGCGCTGGCACTGTTGCCATTGCGCGCCGCGCAAGCCCACGGTTTCGGCGACCGGTACGACTTACCCATCCCCTTGAGTTTTTTTGCCGCGGGAGCGGCACTGGCGGTGGTCCTATCCTTCGTGTTCCTGGGAGGCGTTGTCAAGGAAACGGCTGCCCGCTGGGACTATCCCCGCCTGGACCTGTTCAAGTATTCCTGGGCAAATCTGCTGCTGGGCAAAGCTGCGCCGCTGCTGCTCAAACCCCTGGGGGTACTGACGTTGGCGCTGGTGGTGGCAGCCGGCTTGTTCGGCGCCCTTGACCCATCAAGGAACTTTGCGCCGCCGATGGTGTGGGTAATCTGGTGGGTGGGCCTGAGTTTTGTCACTGCGCTCCTGGGAAACTTGTGGGAGACGCTGAACCCCTGGAAGACCCTGTTCGGCTGGGCCGAGGCTGTGTACCGCAGGTTGCGGCCAGGAAAAACCCTTGGGCTGGTGCGGGACTACCCCATGTCCTGGGGCGTGTGGCCCGCGGTGGCCCTGTTTTTCGCCTTCACCTGGGTGGAGAACGCCTTTGGCGAAAGCGCCAGCCCGCAGTTCTTGGCGTGGATGGTCCTGGCCTACAGCGCGGTCACCTGGACGGGAATGTTCATCTTTGGCAAACGCCAATGGCTGCGGAGCGGCGAGGCTTTTGCCGTGGTGTTCAGCCTGATTTCCCGGTTTGCAATCACCGAAGTACGCGTAACTGACCCGGAGGTCTGCCGCCGCTGTTCGGGGGACTGCCGTGATTTACCGCCCACCCAGTCTGGATGCGTTAACTGCTACGAATGTTTCAGCATGGCTCCCCAGGGCCAGTTAAACCTGCGCCCTCCAGCAGTGGGACTGCACCATAGCGGGCCAGCTACCGCGGACCAAATCCCCGGCAGCATGCTGGCGCTGGTGGTGCTGCTGCTAGCCACAGTGACTTTTGACGGGTTCAGCGCCACCCCGGAATGGGCGGTGGTGCAGCTTCAGTTCCTGATTAACTTTCCCAGGGTTGCCTCCGGCCTGTTCAGCGGCGCAGTGGTGGCGGATACCCTGGGACTGCTGGCGGTGGCCCTGGTCTTTGCCGGGCTGTATTGGGGATTTTGTTACTTGATGCATCAGACGGTAGGCCGCCGCACTTCTGTGGATGAATTGGTGCGGGCCTTTGCTTACTCACTGATCCCCATCGCCCTGGCTTACCAGTTCGCCCACTACCTGAGTTTCTTGCTGATTCAGGGCCAGCAGATTATCCCATTGGTCTCAGACCCCTTTGGAAGGGGCTGGGACTTGCTGGGCACCGCGGGATACAAAGTTAACATCAGAATCGTAAACGCGCGGTTTGTCTGGATTTTTGCGGTGCTGTCCATAGTGGCGGGACATATTGTGGCCGTGTACCTGGCCCACTTGCGTTCCCTGGTTATGTACTCTGACCGGCGGCTGGCGCTGCAAAGCCAGCTGCCCTTGCTGGGGCTGATGGTTGGCTACACTGTGATTAGCCTGTGGATAGTCTCCCGGCCCATCACCAGTTAGGTGCATGGGCAACCTTGAGAGTCTAGCGCCACCGACCAGAACGCTCATGGTTCGACAAACTCACCATGAGCGGTTCACCTGCTTACCCTTTGACAAACTCAGGATGAGCGGCCAAGCAGCCAGTTCAGAGGACTGCGCAGCGCCCGGCAAAATACCTTGAGGTTAAATAGGCGGCAGACCTGCTAGTCCCCCAGGGGCGGCCGCTGGTGCACATCCAGAATAAGCTCACACCACCGGGCGGCAGCCAGCAGCCGGGCCTCGGCGAAGGGCGCCGCCGCCAGCTGGATGCCCAAGGGCAGCCCAGAAGCGGCCAGGCCGGACGGCAATGAGATGGCAGGCAGGCCGCAAGAAGTCCACGGCCCCTGAAAGATGGGGTTGCCGGTGTTGGTGCGGTCCGCTTGGGCCGGAGTGGGAGTGGTTGGGGTTAGCAGCACGTCGGCGCGGGCAGCCAGCCGGTGGGCGTCGGCGGTGAACCGCAGGCGGCGCTCCAGGGCGCGGGAGTAGGAGATGCCGTCAATGCCAAGGCCGCGAGCAATCATCTCCCGCAGGCGGGGCTGGTAGTCCCCAGCCTGCTTCTGGTACATGGGCTGATGGAAGGCCGCACCCTCCACCGCCATGATAAGCTGCTGGTCGGCCAGGGCAGTATCCATGCTTTCTGGCACCGGCAGTTCCACAATCCTGGCTCCCGCCAGGGCCAGTCTTTCCGCCACGGCGTCCAGGTGGCGGCGCGTCTCGGCGTCGGAGTGTTCCGTAAAGAAGCGGCGCAGCAGGCCAACGCGGGGGGCGGGGGGCTTAGCCAGCCCTGACAAGTAATTGGGCGCGGCTTCGGCAGCACAAACCGGGTCCTGGGGGTCCGGCACAGTCATCACCTGGAGGAGCAGCGCCGCATCCTCCACGGTGCGCACCAACCAGCCCACGGTATCCAGGGACCAACTCACCGGCACCACGCCGTACCGGCTGACCCGCCCATAGGTGGGTTTGAAACCCACAATGCCGTTGTAAGCCGCCGGGCGCAGGGTGGAGCCCACGGTTTGCGACCCCAGGGCAGCGGGGCACATGCGGGCCGCCACCGCCACTGCCGAGCCGCTGCTGGAGCCGCCAGGGGTATGGGCTGGGTTCCAGGGGTTCACCGTGGGCGAAGGGTCCATGCAGGCGAACTCGGTGGTCACAGTCTTGCCCAGCACAATGGCCCCTGCCAGCTTGAGCCGGGCCACCACGGTGGCATCGTACTCAGGGACGAAGTTGGCATAGACCTTGGAGCAAGCGGTGGTGGGAGTGCCTGCGGTGTAAAAGATGTCCTTCAGCCCGATGGGCACGCCCAGCAACAGCCCTTTCACCGCGGCAGGGGCTGAGGCGCTCCTGGCAGCACGGCGACCCGGAATTTCCGCCGGGAGCTGGGCAGCCTCTTCCTCCTTCTGGCGGGCCTCGGCCAGGGCGCCTTCCCGGTCCACTCTCACCCAGGCCTTCAGCTTGGGTTCCAGGGCGTCTATGCGGGCCAGCAAGGACTCCACCAGCGCCACCGGCGAAAGTTCCCGGGCGCGTATTTGGCGGGCTGCCTCAGCAGCGGTCAGGTCATAGGGCTGCAGCATCAGGATATCCTCCCCGTCTAGCGGTCCCGTTCTTTGCCTTTATCTTTGTCGCCTTCTCCAAGGTAATCGCCCAGCGTTTCCGCCAGTCCTTGAGCCAGGACTTGCCGTTCGGCATCGGAAAGGCGGGCCGCCGGGTGGGTCAGCAGGTAAATGCGCGGCGGCATGCTGCCGTCGGTCACGGTCTCGGCGGCGTGGTCGCCCTCCTGTCCCGCATCCCACTGGGAGAAGTTAAGCTCGTCCCGGCCTTCCTGGACGTCCCGCTGCACCAACCAGGATACCGGCGCAACGTTGGAATACCAGGGCCATACTGTCTCATTACTGTGGCAGTCGAAGCAAGCCCGCACGGTTAGTGCGCGGGTCTGCGCCCCCTTCCAGGCAGGCTCGCCGGTCACCGGCGGATTGTAATGGTCCCGGCCGTAGGGCGCCAACTGGATGGCCGCCAGCAGCAGGATGGCGGCCACGGCGCCTAATACGATTGTGCGCTTCAGCATTGCAAAAGGTTGCAGTTCAAGTCGAGGCTCGTCCAGCCCTATCCGGAAATGTCGCCTCAATACGATTAATGAGTTTCTCCTTCAGATCCGATGGTTGCTCCCAGAGGATGTGGGGAAACTGCCGGGTGTCAAAATGCACATCATTCATCGCGTCTTTGCGGCACGTCCAGATGACACGAGTTCCAAGCCCCATTGCAAAGCCAGCTTCAAAATAGACCCCGCCCCGGTTTTCGGTAAGGTCGGCAACCAGCAACCCGCTTCGCCGTATCTCAGCCAGTATCCTCAGAGGAATGTACTCATCGTGCGGTACCAGGTCAATCCGAATTGGTTTAAATCCAGTTTTTTCAAGAGCTGGTTTGAACCCATCTTCGTATACGGCGTCCAAGGTAGAGTCAAACCACATTGCCACAAAGGCCTGGCTAGAGTCCCGCTCGGTTCGGCGTAATTCTGCGGCCTTACCCCAGCCAGCCGGGGTAAGGCGATATTCTTCTTTTTCAGACATGAAGACAGGTTGCTCCAATAGGCCCTGTTTAACAAGATTCTCAGAAAGATAGACAAACTCTTTCGAGTTCTTGGCAAAGACAAGAGGCCAGTCCTTATATCGGTCTAGCGGGATAAACTCATCTGCGGATTGGCCCTCGTGAGCTATATAGAGCAGCAAGCGATCCATTTTTCCCAAAGGGCCACCAGGCATATTAGTGGATTGTAACAACTGCTCGATGTTATTTTTCGTAATGGTTAGGACTTTTTGAGTCTTGCTCGCTTGTCGAGTGATTCCACTGAGCAGATACTTGTCTTGCATAGGTCTCACAGCAAGAGCAGCGTTGTGTTCAATATTGTTCCGCCCGCAGGTACCGCAATCTACCTGCTCACCGAACAATTGTGACAGCTCATTGGTCGTAGCAGGACTATCTCATAAACTACATTGGCTCACGAACAAATCTCCGGTTCCTATTGCGAATTTACGTCATTCTGCCCCGCCTCCTACACCTTGTCAACGGCGCCGCGGCCCGCCTTTAAGCCCCGGCGCTGGTATAATTCTGCTAATAGGTAGTCGCACCGGCGGGCCGCCGCCAGCAAGCAGGAGGGAGTCACCATGAGTCCAGCAGCCAGCGCCAGGTGGGCCGGGGTGGTCATGGCCGCCGGTCAGGGCGTCAGGATGAAGTCCCGAATCCCCAAGGTGCTGCATAAGCTCTGCGGCAAGGAGTTGGCGCGTTACCCGGTGGAGCTGCTCCAGTCCCTGGGAATCAGCAAGATTGTGGTGGTAGTGTCGCCCCACAACGCTGATGCGGTGCGGGCGCTGCTGGGCGGCCAGGTGGAGTACGCGGTGCAGCCCGCGGTGCTGGGCACCGGCGACGCCCTGGGCCGGGCCGAGACGCTGCTGCGGGGCCAGGCTGACCACGTGCTGGTGCAGGGCGGCGACGCGCCGCTGGTGCGCCGGGAGACCCTGGAGCGGCTGATGGCCTGCCACCTGGAAGAGTCCAACCAGATGACGCTGTTGAGCGCCACCGGCGTGGTGACCCAGGACCTGGGGCGGTTGCTGCGGGACGATCAGGGCCGGGTGGTGGACATTGTGGAAGCCAAACACTGGCAGGGCCAGGGCCAAGCCCCCGCCGAAGTCAACGCCGGGGTTTACTGTTTTGACTCACCGTGGTTGTGGCGGAACCTGGCGCGGGTGGAGCCCAGTCCCGGCGGAGAGCGCTACCTGACCACCCTGGTCTCCCTGGGCGCAGCAGGCGGAGCCAGGGTGCAGGGCGTGGTGACCGATGACCCCAGCGAGGCCCTGGGCATCAACAACCGGGTGCAGCTAGCCCAGCTGGAAGCCATTCAGCAGCAGCGCATTCGGGAGCGCTGGATGCTGGCGGGCGTCACCATCACTGATCCGGCTTCCACCTACATTGACGCCGAAGTGAACATCGGCCAGGACACGGTCATCCTGCCCAACACCCACCTGCAAGGCAAGACCAGCATCGGCAGCGACTGCACCGTCGGCCCAGGTTCAGTGGTGCGGGACACCAGGGTTGGCGACCGCTGCCGCATTACTGCCTCGGTGCTGGAAGAGTCCACCGTGGAGGACGAGGTGGACATTGGCCCCTTCAGCCACCTGCGGCCTGGCGCTTACCTGGAGTGCCACGTACACATCGGCAACTACGTGGAGGTCAAGAACAGCCGCCTGGGCGCGGGCACGGCCTCCGGCCACTTCAGCTACCTGGGCGACGCCACCATCGGCGAGAAGGTGAACATTGGCGCGGGCACCATCACCTGCAACTACGATGGCAAGAATAAGCTGGAGACTCACATTGGCGCGGGAGCATTCATTGGCTGCGACACCATGCTGGTGGCCCCGGTGACGGTGGGGGAAGATGCCAAGACCGGCGCGGGAGCAGTAGTGACCAAGGACGTGCCGCCGGGAAAGCTGGCGGTGGGCGTTCCGGCGCGGGTGCGGGAGAAGGGGGAGTAGGGCTTTGCACCTCTTCCCCAAACATGGTATCTTTAGGTCACTTTCCTACCCCTCCAGAATTCATCAGCATGAGGAGGCCGCCATGCCCAAGATCAAGCACATCGCCATCTCCACCCAGGACCCGGACGGCACCGCCAAGTTCTACACGGAAGTATTTGGACTGAAAGAGATTGCCAAGCTGGACAGCCCCAACGCCTCGGGTTACTTCCTCAGCGACGGCGACATCAACATGGCCATCCTCAAGTTCAAGAACGACCAGGTGGCTGGCGCCGAGTACGGCAAGGCCTACAGCGGCCTGCACCACATTGGTTTCCAGGTGGAAAGCCTGGAGGAGATTGCCGAGAAGCTGGCGGCGGCCCATTCCAGCAAGCGGGAGGACATTAACCGCGCCCTGGGCGTAGGCATGAACAGTTCCCGCCACGCCAATGTGGAAGTGAAGTACGGCGGCCCCGACGGCGTAATCCTGGACGTTTCCGAGACCGGCTGGGTGGGCACCTCCCCCATGATAAGGGACTAGCTTTAACCCCCACTCCGGCTCTCCCCCTTGGTAAGGGGGAGAGGACTGGATCCTCCCCCGACAGGATAATGTACACTCCTTCCCCCTTGCTAAGGGGGAAGGTTGGGATGGGGGTATCCCTTACGCCGGTCTAAATACTGGGGCGGGCCGCTCCGGGTCCAACTCCGACAGGTCCAGCGCCACCGGCAGGTCCGGCGGGATGTTTTGCGGGCTGCGGGCGTCCACCCCCAGAATGCGGGCGCTGACCCGCGGCCCCTCCTCCAGCGTGACGATGCCGGTGCAGTAGGGGTTGTTGCGCCCATAGCCCTGCTTGCCCAGGGCGGCGGGCGCCACTGAGATGCAGGTAAAGGTGCTGAGGCGGCCCCGCCCGCTGAACTGCCGCCACTCCACCTCCCGGCTGTGGCAGACAGGGCACAAGGGCCGCGGCTGGGCAGACAGCTTGCCGCAGTTCCGGCAGGCCACACCCATCAGCTTGCCTTCCTTCAGGTAGGCATTGTAGGATGCGGCGGTGAAGCTTTTGGGCTGGTCAGGCATGGAGACCTCGGCTGGCCGCGTGCCGGGGATTGCCGCAAGCCACAGCAGGTGTAAATCCCCCCAACCCCCCTTTACGAAAGGGGGGCGCGGGGGGATTTTCTTTGGCAAGAGGTAGAGTTCTATTCATAGCCAGAAATTACCCCCGCCGCAGCACATGCACCACGCAGGTGCCGCCTGTGCCACCCACGTTGTGAGTGAGGCCCAGTTCCAGGTTGGGGTTGGACAACTGCCGCGGCCCTGCCTCGCCCCTTAGCTGGTGAAACACTTCAATGACCTGGGCCACGCCAGAGGCTCCCACCGGGTGCCCCTTGGCCTTGAGGCCGCCGGAAGTGTTGATGGGCTTGTCGCCGGTGCGGGCCGTGCGGCCTTCGTCCACGGCGCGGGGACCTTCCCCCGGCGCAAAGAAGCCCAGGTCCTCGGTGGCGATAATCTCAGCGATGGTAAAGCAGTCGTGGACTTCCGCCACCTGGATGTCCTGGGCAGTCACCCCTGCCATCTGGTAGGCCTGGGCCGCGGCGGCCTTGGCGGCGGAGAGGGATGTCAACTCCTCGGCGTCGTGCAGGGGGCGGCCCGAAGCCTGACCGGTGCCGGCAATATGCACCGGCTTATCCGTGAAGCTGCCGGCAAGCTCCGACGCCACCAGCAATACGCAGGACGCTCCGTCGGTGATGGGGGCGCAGTCGTAGAGGCGCAGGGGCCAGGCAATCCAGGGGTTGGCCTGGGCATCGTTGAGAAAGTCTAGCTCGTCCTGCCAGGCGGGGACGACTTCGCCCCGCTCCTTGGCGCGGGCCTGGCGGCGCACCATAATATCCCGCAGGCTCTGGTTGAACTGGGCCTTGGGGTTCAGCGCCCCGTTCTGGTGGTTCTTAATGCCTACCTTAAGCAGGTGGGTCAGGCTGGTCTCATAGCGGTCCATGTGGGCCTTGGCCAGCGCCGCATAAATGCCGGGAAAGGTAAGGCCCGCCGGGACTTCGTAAAGACCGTCGGCGGCAGAGGCCAGCACATCGGTGACGCCCTCCGTGGGCAGGCTGGTCATCTTCTCCACGCCCCCCACCAGCGCCACGTCGTACAGGCCCGAGGCGATGGCCATGATGCCTTCCCGCAAAGCGCTGCCGCTGCTGGCGCAGGCGTTTTCAATGCGGGTAATAGGGGTGGGCGTCATGCCCAGCCAGTCGGCCAGGATGGGGCCGGTGTGGCCCTGGCCCTCAAACAGGTCCGATGAGTAGTTGCCCACGTAGGCGCACTGGATATCCGCCACATCAATGCCCTGGTCCATGTGGGCCGTCAGGTCTTGCACGGCCGCGGCAAACAGGTCCCGGCTGGTCAAATCGCGGAAAGCGCCGAACTGGGACATTCCCGCGCCTACAATGGACACGGGGCGGCCCAGTTGCCGTTTTCTGGTGACTGATGACATGGGATGCCTCCCTGAACCGGGAAAGTAATTGTGAGGCTATTATATCAGCCGGAGCGAGCCATGAACTGGAAGCGGCCCTTCTTGGTAGGAGCAGAAGGGCCGCAGACTAGTGGCAGGGAGCAGGGTTGTATCAGGCTAACGCATACCCACCAGTTCCCCCTGGACTACCAGGCGGTGGTCATACACCAGCTTGGGGACGCAGGTTACCAGGGTGATGGCGGCAAAGCCTTCGTCCGACAGCTTTAACTGGTCTTGCGGAACTACTTTGGTGCTGGTGACCCGGTAAAGGAACTGCTGGTCATTGCTCTGGGTGACTATGTAAACGTCCTTACCTTGCTTCAGGATTTCAGGAATCTGCGGAAGGCTGTAGAAGACGGAACCTTCGCCAGCCAGGGGGCTTTCCAGATGTCCAAAGAACCAGGCGCTGCCTTCCTCGCCTGCGTTGGCGGTCTCCGGGATGTGTCCCACCGTGAGCCGGGGCGTTTCATAGGCGCGGCGGTCATCAAGTGTGGTAATTTTAAGTTCCGCCACGGAAGACTGCACGTCCAGAATGGGGATGGACAGCTGGGTAGCGGGCCTCAGGGTGCCCACCGCGGCAGCCCTGCCTTTGCCCAGGGGTGAGAAAGTTTTAATCAATTCCGCCTGCCGCAACTCCCCAGACCGATAGCCCAGCGGGTTGGCCCAGCCGCTGGCTTGCAGATCTGTACCACCGACGGAATCCGCCGGAAAGGCTGCGGGCACCGGCTCCACCACCTCAGGTTCTGGCGCAGGAGAGAGTTGCTGGATCGGAGGTTCCAGGATAGTGGCCGCAACGGCATTTAGGCGCGCCAACTCGGCTCGGGACTTGAGTGCGTAGGCAAAGTACCCACCCGCGCCAGTCAGCAGCATGACTCCCACCGCTACGCAAAAAATCCCCCAGAACCGCACCATGCGGCGATGGGCTTGCCGCCGGAAGAATAAATAATCATAGCCCGCTTCCATACTTCCTCCCCATTTTTAGGAAACAAAAAGCCTCCCATCAGGCAGATCACACTGCGAAGTTGAAACCCCGCCTGCTACCCCAACCAGCGATCACCGCCCCTCAATGGCGAAGTGAGAGGGTGCCGGGACGCACCCCGGATTAGAGTAAGGGAGGGCTAACGCGCCCTGGGAACGTTATTGCCGCCGGGCGTTATTGGCTCATTCAAGTAGATGTCGCCGTTGCGGATTTTGATATTGAAACCGCAGCCAGGATTGATGCACACCCATGCCTTGTAGTGGACTGCCGCGCCCTGACCGCCGTAGTCCGACAGGGGCACTAACTGGCCCACGTTACACTTGAGGCACTTGGGCAACACCAGTTCTTCCACGAATTCCTCCTCCCAAACCTGAGTCGGACGGAAGTATAACACCGGCGATTTTTTGTTTACAAGCAAATCTGGCAACAGGTTGGAAGGAAAACATAGGCCGCCCGCGGAATAAAATGGGGGCGGAATAAAATGGGGATGGAAAAGAAAGTCCCCCGCCCCATAGAGTGGGACAGGGGACAACTATCACGCTTGCTCCAAGCTGCCGACGATTTTTACTCCAGGAAGTCCCGGAGCTTGCGGGAGCGTGTAGGGTGACGCAGCTTGCGCAGGGCCTTGGCCTCAATCTGCCGGATGCGTTCCCGCGTCACGCCAAACTCTCGGCCCACTTCTTCCAGCGTCCGGCTGCGGCCATCCTCCAGGCCAAACCGGAGTTGCAGCACGCGGCTTTCCCGGTCGGTAAGCGTCCGCAGCACTTCGTCCACCTGCTCTTTGAGGAGTTGGAAGGATGCGGCGTCCGCCGGGGCCGGGGCGTTGCGGTCTTCAATAAAGTCTCCCAGGTGGGAGTCTTCCTCCTCACCAATGGGCGTTTCCAGGGAGACCGGCTCCTGGGAAATTTTCAGGATCTCCTCCACCTTTTCCGGGCCAATCTCCATGGCCTTGCCAATCTCCTCAGGAGTAGGCTCCCGCCCGTACTCCTGGAGCAGGCGGCGGTGCTGGCGCATGAGCTTGTTGATAGTCTCTACCATGTGCACCGGAATGCGGATAGTGCGCGCCTGGTCTGCGATGGCGCGGGTGATGGCTTGCCTGATCCACCAGGTGGCGTAAGTGCTGAACTTATAGCCCTTGCGGTAGTCAAACTTTTCCACCGCCCTAATCAGGCCAATGTTGCCTTCCTGAATCATGTCCAGGAGGGCCATGCCGCGGCCAATGTACTTTTTGGCCACGCTGACCACCAGACGCAAGTTAGCCTCGGTCAGGTGGGCCTGGGCGCGGTCGCTGTCGTTGCGCACACCCCGGTAGTGTTCCCGGAACAGGACATCCATACGGCGAAGTTCAGCCTCGCAGCCCGCCTGGTCCAGGGCGTCCCCCAACTGGGGCATGGTGTAGTCGCCCACCACGTCCAGGGCTTCCGGCGGCACCAGCCAGCTATCCAGGGACAGCTTGACCATCTGGGGATACAGGCGCTCCACCGGCTCTTCCAGGGCCAGGGACAGCTTGGCCAGCAGATCCTGGGACAGTGCGGCGTCAATAGCCGCCCGCAGCTCAGGGCTCTGCATTAGTTTGGCCAGGGTCACCGGGGCAGCAACGCCCAGCTCTTCAGCCAGGGAGTCCACCAGGGGAGCGGCGGCCACCAAACGGCGCAGGAAAGCGCGAACCAGCTCCCAGGGCTGGGGCGGACGCCCCTCCAGTTCGGTTAGTTCCCGTTCCAGATTTTCCAGGTGCTTGCCGCCCTCCAGCCGGCGGGCCAACAAACACTCATCGGCGGAAGTAAGCAACCGCACCCGGCCGATTTCCCGCAGGTACATCCGCACCGGATCATCCAGGACTTCCAGGCTTTCCGGCTCCCATTCCACTTCAGCTTCGGCGCCCGGCTCCTCTTCCTCCTCCTCGGCCGCCTCTTCCATCGCCACCTCATCCAGTTCGTCCTCCAGCGGCTCCCCTTCGGCAGACAAGGCTACCGCCACCGGGGCCAGCCCGCTGGTCTCCTGGACTTCTTCTTCCTCCTCCACCTCAAAGGGGCTTACGGCGATAAAGTCTTCCCGGCGATCGGTAGTTTCCCCGCCTTCCAGGAATTCCTCTTCAACCTCTTGTTTACCTTTACGTCGCGCCATGTGTTTCACCTTCCTGGCGACGCCGACTTGTCGGGCAGCTTGACGCTGTGCCGCCAGCTTTGATTCAGTTTGATGCGCCGGTTCAACTCCAGGACTTCCTCCTGATAGTCCTCCGGCAAGCCAAAACCTTCTCCGGTTCCTTCCGTTGAAGGCTCGGCGAATTTCAACCCCTCCTCTGCTTTGAGCGCCCGCAAATGCCGATCCTCCAGCCTGCTGGACACTTCCTGGAAAACGGCCCGCCGCCGCAGGGGGTCCAGCGGGGGCAGCGCCTTACGCAGCAGCGTCTCCAGGTGCTCTTCCAACTCTGGGTCAATGCTTTCCCTAAGCAAGCCCAGCACGGCTTCCTGAGCATCCTCAGGCGCAGCCAGGGACAGGTGATTGAATATTTCCCGGTTCTCCACCCGCAAAAAATGTTCTGGCCGCAGCCCCTGTCCAGCAGTCCGCAGCTCACCATCCAACTGGCGGAACTCCCCATTCTGGAGCAGCAGCGCCAGGCAGTAGTCCTCCACCGGGTCCCGATCCAGCCGGGCAAAGGCCGAAGCGGAAGCTGCGGCTGATGCAGGCTGCCGCGACAGCGCGGATCTCCGGCGATTGCCGCCATAGGCTGCACCAGGGCGCCCCACACTGGCGCGCAGGGTTTCCTCGGAGATGCCCAACCGCCCGGCCAGGGACTGGAAATAGTAGTCCTGCTGGGCCGCCTGGGGCACCGCGGCGATGAGCGGGAACACCAGTTCCACCAAACGCGCTTTGCCTTGGGGGACACTCAGGTCCAGTTGGGCCGACAGGGCGGTGAACAGGTACTCCATTAACGGAACGGCATCCCGAATCAACCGGCTCCACTCGTCGGGCGCCCGGCGTATCACCTCGTCGGGATCTAGCCCTTCGGGCATCAACGCCACCTTCAGCTCCGGGATTTCCGGCCGCTGGAAGACCGTAGCGCCGCCTGACTGGCCCGCCACTCTGGCCTGGAATACCCGCCAGGAGGATTCCATACTGCGCAGCGTAGCTTGCTGCCCGGCGGCATCCGGGTCCAGAGCCAGGGTCACCTGACTGGTCAAGCGCCGGGTTTCGCCCACCTGATGCTCAGTGAGGGCGGTACCCATAGACGCCACCACATTGTTAAAGCCGTACTGGTGGGCCATGATGGCGTCCATGTACCCTTCAACAATGACTATGCCCTGTTCTCTTACCGCTTCCCGCGCCAGGTGCAGGCCGTACAATATGCGGCCTTTATCAAACACCGGACTGCGGGGCGAATTCAGATACTTGGGCTGGGAGTCATCCATGGCCCGCGCTCCAAAGCCGGCCAAATGTCCCTGGCCATTGTGAATGGGTATCATCAGCCGGCCCCGGAAAAGATCCCGGTGCTGGCCCTGCTCGTTCTGGCGCACCAGGCCGGCCAGGGCAATCTGCTCCAGGGTAAAACCTTCCCGCACCAGGTGACCTCGCAGGGATTCGCCATCCCGCGGGCTAAGGCCCAGGCCAAATTTTTCGATGGTTTCCGGACTTAAACCTCGCTTCGCCAGGTAGTCCCTGGTGGCTGCACCCTGGGACGACGCCAGGCGCTGCTGGAAATAGGCCTTTGCCGCATCATTAGCCTTGAAGGCCGTTTGCTGCTCCCCCCGCCGCCCGCCAGAGGCCAGGGCCACGCCGGTACGCTGGGCCAGACGGCGCAAGACCTCTGGGAACTCCAGGCTTTCAGCGCGCATGACGAAGTTGAAGGCATCCCCTCCGGTGGCGCAAGCCCCAAAGCACCGCCAGGTCTGGCGGTCGGGAAAAACGTAGAAAGAAGGAGTCTTCTCCTGATGAAACGGGCAGTTGGCCTTGTAGCTGCGGCCCGAACGCTGCAAAGGCACGTAGCTGGAGACCAATTCCACAATATCCAGCCGGGATTTTATGTCGTTAACTTCGCTCATTATGTCCAGAGATGGCGGCCCTTCCCGTATCCCCAGAAACCCTTCCGGCACAGGCAAAGCTACAAGGCGATGCTCTAGTTGGGGAAAGGCGCACTGGAAGAAGACGCGTTGTTCGGAGGGCAGACTTTCTCTACATATAGACTACACCCAGCAGTCCGGAGATGCAAGGCCACTGCCTGCCCCGGTAGTGTATCAGTTTGCTTAAGGACTCAACTCGTCGCACCCCGACAAGTCGGGGCACCCAGATAGGGACATGGCTGAAACGCACCCCTGGGTTCCGGCTTGCTCCGGAACGACGAGACCCCAAACGACCCACTACCGCCTGCACGGTCCAGGGCTGATTCACTAACGGGATGAAGGGAAAGGGCAGCTCACAAAAGCACCGCCCGCCCCAGAATCTTCCGGGGCGAGCGGACTTTAAAACAGCGGCCTAGCCCCCCACCTGCGGAGGCCCAATCCCCAGAGACCTGTTAGAGCCTGTGTGAGAAATGCCGTCTACCCAGCCCGCTCATCCTGAGCTTGTCGAAGGATGAGTAGCTTTTAGCCCGCTCATGGTTCGACAAGCCCCGACCTAGTCGGGATCCCGATACGTCGGGACTCACCACAAGCGGGAATTGTCACACACCCTCTTAGACGGCGGCAGGCATCAATACGTTGCTGGCCTGGGCCTCGTCAATGTACATTTGCACGTCGGCTGGAAGCAGGAAGCGCTGGGCTTCCAACTTGCGGGCTGCTCTGGTGACCGCCGCCACGTACCCCGCATGGTCCTTGTACCGCTCTTCCAGGGACAGGCGCGGGTCGCCAGCAGCAAGGCGCTCCGCCCCGGTGGTCTTGAAGGGGATGTGCTGGCCGTCGGACTCGGCGCCGTCGTTCTCTCCGTACTCCGCGCGGCGCAGTCCCCAGCCAGTGGTGGTGGCTACTGGCGCCTCCACCGGCGGCAGGCGGACCCCCGCCACCTCGTTGCCATCCTGGTCCACCCTGGACACAAAGATGGGGTAGGCAGGGCGCCCTACCAGGGAAGGCGGGTAGTTGGCAATGATGCCCTTGTCCAGGTCCGGCCCAAAATCCAGGAAGTGCCTGGTGGAAATCAGGCCGGTATAGGTAACGCCGGGGATATTGGGCCAGCCCAGGGCGGCCTGGGGAACAACGCCGGTCTGGAAGCCAGGCCGGGCCACGGCCATAACCCCATCCGCCGCCCGGCGGGGCGCCTTGCTTTCCGGCGGAGCCATCCCCTGGCTGACCCACTGGTCCAGGGCCACCAGGAGCGCCCGGTGCGCGGCAAAGGGACTGACGGCGTTGGTGAACTGCTGCCCTTCTTTGCGGTCATTAATGTCCCCAACACCGTGGGACAGACCGGACAACAGATAGAAGCGCACATCTTCCGGGTCCGGCAGGTCTTTGCCGCGGGTGTCGGTATGCAGCAACGAGGCCGCCTTGCACCAGTACTCGTTGGAGGTGTTCACCTCAAATCGCTTGGGACTGGTGTTGCTGGCTGCGCCCCGCTGGCTGCGCCCGGCGGTCTTGCCGCTCAGGTGGTCAGTCAACACCGGGTGGGCAAAGGGGAAGACCGCTTCCGGGTACAGGTGGTTCTGCCGGTTGCGCTCCGTGCGGTCGGTCTGGCCGAAGCGGAAGTTAATCTGGTCGCCGCTGCCGCCGCCCGTGTGGCTCAGAATGCCATCAAAGACCCGGCGGCCTCTCAAATCTTCATTGAACCCCAGGGTCTGAAAGTCGTTCAAGACGCGGGAGGGCTGGGAAATGGAGTAGCTGAAGGTGTGCTGCACATGCCCAGCCAGCGGGTTGCCTTCCTCGGCGGTGGCATGGCGCAGGAATGATACGAAGTCCCGGGTAGCTGCCAGCCCCACGGCAGACACCACCGGGTCTTTGGCGGTGTAGGTAAACTCGTAAATGTGGCTCTGCTTGAAGGGCGTCCCCTCCGGCAGCAAGCGGATGGCTTTGCCCTCGGCAGAGGTGTATTCCCAGCCGGATTCGGGCACCGCTACCGGCTTATCATCCAGCAGCGCCCGCACCGTCAGCCTGGCCTCGGATTTGCTGGTGGTCGCCGCAGGGAAAGTCAACTCGCTGGTCAGGGTAGAGTCGTCGTCGAATACAATGTACTCGTAGGAAGGCCCGGTGATGGTCTTCCCCCGGTTGGTGGCGACGGGGACCTTAATTTTCATAGACTGGAGGCCGCTGGCCCCGAAATCCCACCCGTTGGACACCACCGAGTAGCCCAGGTTCATGATGAAACCGGTGCCTGCATCCTTGGCAGTGGAAGGATCATTAGTCATACGGGCGTCGTTCAACCGGCCCAACCGCATCTGGCCCCGGTTGTTGAAGTCAAAGAGCATCCGATGACTGCCGTTGTTCAGATTGATGGGCTTGAGGATAAAGATGTCCATGGAGTATTCAACCATGCCCCGGGTGTTAACCGGCGCCAGTTGCAGGTCGGTAATCACGGCGTTGCGCGGGTCGGCAGGGTCAATCTCGCCGTAGGCGGTGCCCCGGAGCTTCTCGTACTGACCCACGGAGCCGAAGGAAAGCCCGCCAAAGGCGGGCGACTGCGACCTGGCGGGGTCTATCACTATCCGGATAATCCCCGACCGGACAGTCTGGGCGACCACGTCCTTTACAGCAGAGCGGGCTGCCCCACCATTGCGGCGGGTCCGGGTTGAGCCGCCGTTCTCTCCTGCCTTGCGGGCTAGTCCTGCAGGTCGCTTGACGGTCATAAAACCTCCCTGCCAAAACTGTTGGCCAATGCTCAAGGGATGTGCTCAAGCGTGATGATATATACCCTCCTGCCAGTAGTCAACTTGGCAATAATCTGGGCAGTGTATCAATTAGCCCTTCGTCGTTCCGGCGCAAGCCGGAACCCAGGGGTGCGTTTCAGCCATGTCCCTATCTGGCCGCCCCGACAAGTCTGGGTGCGACGAGTTGAGTCCTTAAGCAAACTGGTACACGACTATAATCTGGGAACTGAGCCAGTCCACCGTAGCAGAAAGTTATGGTTCCACTCTTATCACCGACGAAAGCCGATGTCCGGGTACGTGTGCGGCTCAAGCGCAATGCTGAATTCCGCCTTGCGCCGGAATAACGGAGGACTAATTGACGCACTGCCACCCTCCAGGCAAGCTTGATATTACTAAGACCTGAGCCTAAACTGGAATTGGTGGGGTTTGTCAGGGGGTTGTCAATGGAAAGATGAAGTGGAACCCCGAGGCATCTCGCCTGGCGCTCCAGAGGCGCCGCTCTGGCGGGAAAAGGAACTTTTTCCATGAGTGCGGGCCAACGGCATAGCCAAACAGCGCCTGGTCGTCCCGTTTGATTAACCGGTATTGCCCGCCATCCTGCTCATCAGACCAGCCAATGGGCAAGTCCTCTATGGAGTCCAGGCGGTCATATACGATGGCATCCTGGCGCAGGACTGGCCCAATGACCTGATACCCGCGGCCCTGCAACGCATCCAGCAGCAGCTGCAAATGAGGGAGTTCCAGCACGTATTGGCGCGACGCGGTCATGGGCGGCTCCCTGGCTGAAACTGGTCGCTTCGAAGGACTCGGCCTTTTCTTACCGCGGGCGTCTGCACACTAAAATGTCCCCTGCTAACCCCGCACCCCAGTGGCAGAAGGGATGGTGAAAGCAGCTTCCATGTAACCGATGATAAGGCGATATGCAGTCCGTGGCAATACTGGAGGTTAGAGGGTGTGTGACAATTCCCGCTCGTGGTGAGTCCCGACGTATCGGGATCCCGACCAGGTCGGGGCTTGTCGAACCATAAGCGGGCTAAAAGCTACTCATCCTTCGACAAGCTCAGGATGAGCGGGCTGGGTAGACGGCATTTCTCACACACGCTCTAAGAGGGTGTCTAAAAAGGCTAGGCGCTCGTGGTTCGACAGGCTCACCACGAGCGGTCCTTCAGCCGAAGGACGCTCACCCTGAGCGTGTCGAAGGGTGAGCGCTGGTAGTGCACAGCATTTTTTAAACACGCTCTAAGACCGCCGGGCAAACACCTGGACGCGGTGGTTCTCAGAATCTACCACGTAAACATTCCCAGCGGAGTCCACCGCCACATCCGCAGGGGCAGCAACCTGGTCATCGCCATTGCCGCGGCTTCCCCAGGCGGCTGCCGGAGTCCCCACGGAATTAAATTTCTGTATACGGTAGTTGCCCGCATCTGCCACGTAAACGTTGCCCCCGGAATCCACTGTCAGGCCCAGGGGGGACTTGAATTCTCCATCACCCGCACCCTCCACTCCCCACTTGGCCAAGAAAATTCCCACCGGGCTGAACTTCTGAATGTTGCTGCTGCCGTTGTTAACCACGTAGATGTATCCAGAAGGGTCCACCGCTATATCTACGGGGGCGCTCAACTGACCATTACCGGCGCCAGGGCTGCCCCACTTGGCCAGGAACACACCCGCTGCACTGAATTTCTGGACGCGTCCGTTGCCGTTGTCAACCACGTAAACGTCACCAGACCCGTCCAGGGTAACCGAAAAAGGCCGCGTGAACTGGCCATCGCCGCTGCCCTCACCACCCCATTTAGCCAAGAAAGTCCCTGTGGAATCAAATTTCTGGATGCGGTTATTGCCGTAATCAGCTACATACAAGTTACCGGCAGAGTCCACGGCAATGCGCTGGGGGGACTTGAACTGGCCGTCGCCGCTGCCTTCGGCGCCCCACTTGGCTAAAACGGCTCCCTCTGGGCTGAATTTCAGGATGCGGTTGCTGCCGGTATCGGCCACGTAAACGTTGCCGGAACCATCCACTGCTATGCCTGAAGGAGTGAAGGGCCGGCCATCGCCGCTGTCCCACTTGCGCAGCAGTTTGTACGGCCCGGTTCCAGCCGCGGGCGTTTCCACGGGACTGGAAGCAGTGGTTGGAGAGAGTGCAGCACCTGTTTCGGCGGGTGTCTCCGCCTGCGGAGAGGCCTGGCTAGAGCAGGCCCACAAGGCTGCCGAGGTTAAACACGCCAGAAGAACGTACCGCCTGAGTTGCCCGGAAAGTATGCCCCAGGTTTTCATGGACAGTCTCCTTCGCCGTCATTTTGGGATGGAAGGCCAGGAGCCTGCTGACAGGCGTTTGATGCTCCAGGGTCACTTGCTAAAGCACGTACTGCTGGCGCGCACCCCCTTAACAAGGCCAAATTCCTTTGCCCGGGACATCTTTGGCAGCCAGGCCAAAGTCACGACCAACATGTTCCCCATAGTGAAATCCCAATGTCCATCGGAGATAAAAAAGCGGTGCAGGTTGCAGGCCCAGCCTTGCCAAACCCGGCGCTCCGCTGCGAGTAGGAGTTGCAAATTCTGCCCAAAGTAATGTTTTAACGAGATGCGTCAGACATGCTGGGCAGTGATTTGGACTTCCGTCACCCATCTCCCATGCAGTTCTCGAATACAACCTCTATTCCAGAACAACAAATAGATTATCAGTACTGTGGACGCATCAATGTGGCGGGCAGTATAAATGGAAAAAGGGCCGCTCTGCAAGAGCAAGAAATGGGGCATGCAGAGCAATAATAAGGCCAGAGCAGAAAACTGGCTGCCCTGGCCTTTATAGTAACTGCCGTTGTCGCGGGATATGCTATTCAGGTATCTAAGAATGTGTCTAAAAAGGCTAGGTGCTCGTGGTTCGACAGGCTCACCACGAGCGGTCCTTCAGCCGAAGGACGCTCGCCCTGAGCTTGTCGAAGGGTGAGCGCTGGTAGTGCACAGGACTTTTTACACACCCTCTAACAGGAGCTAGGCCATGGGGGTGCCGGGGATGTTATCGTAGTTGTCCCACTCGCCGATAACCTTTTCCCGGCGCATTTCGGCAATCTCTTCCGCCGAGTACTTGAGCAAGCCTCCCAGGATTTCTTCGTTGTGCTCGCCGACCCTGGGGGTGGAACCCACCACTGCGGGAGTCCTGCTGAAGTGCCAGAAATCGCCGGACACTGCTATGGTTCCTGCCAGGAAGTCGGGCACTTCCTTGAGCGCTCCGCGCACCCAGGGATGGGGGTCCGCCTCTGCCGCGGCGATGGTGTTCACCGGCGAAGCGATTACATCGTGGCTGACAAAGTGATCCGCGGCTTCGTAAGGAGTCATCCCGGCAATGGCCTCTTTGATGGCGTCGTTGACAATCTCCCGGTGGGCCGCACGGGCGTGCCGGGAGCCAAATCGGGGGTCACTCACCCACTCAGGCCGGCCAATAGCTTCGCACACGCGGGGCCACTGGGGCTGGCTCCCTGCGGTGATTAGCACGTAACCGCCCTTGCAGGGGAAGATGCCGCCGGTAGCCCCAGCCCCGGCGTCCTCGCCGCGCTCCTCGGTCTTTTTGGTGCCGTGGTAGGCAGTGATGGGAATTTCCGTGAAGCTGTAGCCAGAATCCGCCAAACACACATCAATGCACTGACCCTGGCCCGACACCTGGCGCTCCATAAGGGCAGCCAGGGTGCCGATGGAGGCGTGCAAAGCCGTGGTGCGGTCAATAATTGGCACTCCGGTGCGAATGGGCGGCATGTCCCGGGTGCCGGTGGTGTAGGTAATGCCGGAAATCATCTGTCCGATGGGGTCCACGCCGATGCGTTCCGAGTAGGGCCCGAACTGCCCGTAAGCAGACACGTTGACCATAACGATCATGGGGTTGAGGTTCTTCAGCACGTCATAGCCAAAGCCCATCTTCTCGATGGTCCCTGGGCGGAAGTTCTGCAGGAAAACGTCGGAAACCTTCACCAGTTCCCGGAGCACTTCCTTGCCCTTTTCAGTTCGCAGGTCCATGCTAAGGCTCTTCTTGCCACTATTGTACTGCACCCAGTAAGCGCTCTGCTTGCCCACCCAGGGCTGGCTGTACCTGGTTTCCTCACCGCCCAGCCGCTCTATCTTGATAACTTCCGCGCCCAAGCGCGCCAGTACCTGGGCGCATCGTGGACCGGCCTGCTGCCGTCCCAAGTCCAATACCCGGTACCCTTCCAATGGGGCCTTGGTGCTGGTCATAACTGTTGCCTCCCTACAAGTGTGGTTCGGGCCATTTTATGCCCGCGGCGGCCCTGCCGACAATGGGGCATAGTGCAAAGGCCCCCAAAATGGACCGCCATGCAGCTTTGCCCAAAATGTCATTCTGAGGAAGCGAAGAATCTAAAATTCTGGCATTTTAGACCCCTCGTCCCGATTGCATCGGGACTCAGGGTGGCAATAATTGTATGCTAAACGTTACTGACTATCGAAATCCATACTTTTTGGGCAAAGCTCCGCCACGCCAGGAAAACGTCTGTTTGGGTCAAGGTCTGCCAGTTCCCGGCTACTCCGCAATTTCCACGGTGACGGAGCGAGTGTTGCCAAAGGACGGCACGTACACCGAGTGGGTGCCGGGTCCGCCTGCGACTATAATGCCGATTTCCTCGGGCCGCCGCGCAATGGTCAGTATGGTGTCGGGGCCAAAGTCGCCCAACTCGTCCCGCCGCGAATCCTGGGCGCGCTCCCGGTCCTTGGGCGACATGCGGTCAGCCCGCATTTTAGAAGTTTCCCACAGGCCGCGCTTCACGTCTAATTTACTCAGGCCATCGCGCTTCAGGATATGGGCATGTTCTGGGCCGATTATCACAAACGGCTCTCCGCCGTGGGTATATTCGTTGCTGGGAGGATGGATCATGGTGTCCCCAAAAACTTGCAACAGCTCGCCGGCATCCTTGCTGTGGCTGTTCATGTTCATGGTGCCTTCCGCGCCCATCACCGTCACCGTGCTTGCGCCACGGTCAAAGCCGCGCTCCACGTGCAACGGCTCCCACGGGTTCTCTTCCTCGTTCTCGGCACAGCAAAAGGTGTACTTTCCCGGCTGCCCGTGGGTGGCCCGGTCCATATCTCCAGGCAGCCCGCCGCCCACGTTGCGAAGAATCAGCCGCAGGGCGCGGCCGATGGTGGCATTGGCCCACGCGCCTTCCCCCAGGCAGTTGAAAGTGGCATTGACCTGGAGCCGCTGGGCAATGGGGCCGTTGATGATGACCCAAACCCCCACCGAGTTGGTGGTGGCCTGTATGCCCTGCAAATTGAACTTGGGGTCGGCCACGGCCTCGGTAGCGGCTATTAACACCGGCAGGTACTCCGAGTCACAACCAGCCAGCACAGCGTTAATGGCGATACGCTCAATGGTGGCTGCGCCAAAGCCGGGGGCCACGCGGGCCACTATTTCATGCCGGGCGCGGCGGGTGTGTTTGAGCATGCGATTCACGCGTTCAGCGGTAGGCGGAACAACAGGCAGACCGTCGCTCCAGCGGCGCTCGCGGTAAAGCTGGTTGATTGCGTCGAGATCGTCCTGCGCCTCAACGACGGCGGCGCGCTCGACCGCCCCAGACAAATTTGAACTCATCCCTTTTTGGCCTCGCTCACCAGTTTGATGATGTCATCCACACACTTGACCGCAATCTGCCGGACTTCATCCCGCGAACGCAGCCCAAAGGGATGGGGGACAATGGCGATGGGCAGGCTGGCGTTCCCCAGCGCCGAGGCTTGCGCCCGCCCCAGCAAAATGAAAGCCGTGGAACATATGGTCACCGCCGCCACGCCGCGCCTGGACATTTCTACGCTGTCGTGGACACTCCACGACGTGCAAGACCCTCAATCCCCGGACCCGGCAATCACAAGGTCGCACTGCTCCTCAAACTCTTTGTAAACCGCTTCTGGGGCCGGCACCGACGCCGCCCGTTTCTTCCGCTTGATTACTTTGGCCGCGCCATAACGCCTGACCATCAAGTCCGCCAGGTCGTCCACCAGGTTGTTGAAATTGGGCTTGGCGTTGTCTATAAAGCCCACTGTTTTACCGGCCAGCCCATCCAGAACACGCTGTGCCTGCGGGCCCCGTTGTTGCCGCGGTGCGGTGGGATCGAAAAGAAGCACTGTTCCCGGCATCTGAATCTATCTCCATTCCGCTTGAACACATTCCGGTCGAGAAGCCAACCTGCGCGCCTGATTTGCGGCTGGCAGGCTTTTGCTCCCTAATGTTGACTTGTCCAGTGCCTTTTGTCCAGCGGCCCTGCTTCAGCCAAATACCGCCGCCGGGTTTGTCACAACCGCCACTGATTCTGCAGGCAAACATATGGCTGTGCCTTCCAGCGCCACCCCTACCCTGGAAGCCATTGCCACCCGTAGGCCTTCCCCTTGCGCTGCTGGAATGCGCACCGGCCATTTTGCGAAATTGGCGCATACCCGGACCTGGCCCAGTTCTACCTGCCGGAGGTCATAAAACAGTACCTGGAGCGATACCCGGAGGTACAGCTCAAGCTGGTGAGCCGTCCTTACGCTATGCTCCTGGAACTGCTGGAGTCAGGCGAGGTGGACCTGGCGCTCCTCCATGCACCCAGTGCGGAGAACCGCGGGCTGGCTTTTCAGAGACTGTTTGAGTCCGCCTTTGTGTTGATGACCCCCTTGGGGCACCCCCTGTTGCAGAGTTCCCAACCCGCACTGGAAAGTATCCTGCAATGGCCGTTAATCCTCCAGGGACAGCAGAGCTATACGCGGCGCTACCTGGAGCAGGTCTTCCGCCAGCACGGGCTGAAATGCCAGGTGGCCCTGGAAATGGACCATACAGCGCTAATCAAGCGGTACGCTGAGATAGGCATGGGTGTAGGCATTGCGCTGGAGTTTGACCTGCAGCCGGGCGACGAAACCAGGCTGGGCGTGCTGAACCTGAGCCACCTGTTTCCGCCGGTGCAGATTGGGGCGGTCACATTGGCTGGCAAGCTGGAGTCCCACGCGGCGCGGAACCTGGTAGAAATACTGCTGTCGGCCTCCCCTGCGGCCACTGGCATCTAGCCAGGTTCTTCACTCAATTGGCATTATCAAGTTGTCAATATAGTAAATCAGACAATATCCATTGACGTATGGTAGGCGCTCCTTGATAATGGTTTACTAATTTCACCCCGGACAGAAGTTTAGGAGGGGTTCTATGCCCAGCCAGAACGATATTGCGCTGATGGCCCACTTGATGCGGCGCGCCGGATTCGGGGCGTCCCGCGAGGAAATTGAGGCGCGGGCGGCCAAGGGCTATGAGGCCACCGTAGAGGAACTGTTGAATCCAGAAGTCCAGGAGGCGGTGGACCGCTACGACCTCATCCGCTTCCAGCCGTGGACATGGCGTCCCGGCACCATCCAGGGCATGGGCGCCGCCGAGTGGCTGTATTTCATGGTTAACACGCGCCGCCCCCTGGAAGAGAAGATGGCGCTGTTCTGGCACCAGGTCTTTGCCACCGGGGTCTCCAAGGTTGACCACTATGACGAAGTGAACGACATGGTTCTCCTGTTCCGCCAGCGGGGCATGGGCAACTACAAGGAACTGCTGACCGAACTAGCCAAAAGTCCCGCCATGATTTACTGGCTGGACAACTGTGAGAATCACGCCGATGCGGTGAACGAGAACTGGGGACGGGAACTGCTGGAACTGTTCAGCATGGGCGTGGGCAACTATACGGAAGTGGACGTGCGGGAGTGTTCCCGCGCCTTTACCGGCTGGACTTTCGTCCCCAAGCTGCCCCGGGGCCCCCTGGGCCGCTTTGACTGGTACTTCCAGTACCGGGAAGAGGACCACGACGACACCGAAAAGACCTTCCTGGGCCAGAACGGCCGCTTTAACGGCGAAGATATCATTGAAATCATTTGCCAGCAGCCGGCCACCGCCACTTTCATTGCCCGGCACCTTTACAATTTCTTTGTGGCGGATGAAGCCCAGGTCCCAGCCTGGGCGGTAACGCCGCCCCGGGACCAGGATGCCATTGACCTGCTGTCCGACACCTTCCGGGACTCCAACTTCGACATGCGGGCCACCCTGCGGGTGCTGTTTAATTCAGACTTCTTCAAAAATGCCCGGTTCGCCCGGCTCAAGAGCCCCGCGGAAGTGGTGGCTGGCACCCTGCGGCTGGTGGGCGGCTACGAGTTTCCCAGCCCCGGCCTTGGCGAAATGGCGCGCCAGCCCTGCTACATGGGACAGGACCTGCTCAACCCCCCCAGTGTGGAAGGCTGGCACACCGGCACTGAATGGATTAACAGCGGCTCGCTGATGCGCCGTGTGAACTTTACCGCCGACCTGGTCAGCGACGTGACCAAGCCCGGCATCCAATCCATTATTCAGCGGTTGCGGGCCAAGGGACACCTCTCCCCCGAGGGATTTGTGGATGCCTGCCTGGACCTGATGGGGCCCCTGGAAGTGGCTCCGCGCATCCGGCAAGAACTGGTTGACCACGCCAACGCCGGAGGCAGTCTCCGCTGGGACACGCCCCAGGCCGTGGAAAACTCCAACAAGAGAGTAAGCGAGCTGCTGCAACTCATCGTCTCGCTGCGGGAATACCAGTACGCCTAGTATTAAGCAATCAGGAGTCAGCTATCAGGCCCAACCCCACACTTGAACGGCTAGGGGAGGCTGATGGCAAAATGCTGACCGCTGACAGCTAATAGAGGAGAAGAAAAATGACCTCCACCAAGAAAGACCCGGTGCTGGTGGTGCTGCAACTCACCGGCGGCAACGACTACCTTAACACGGTCATCCCCTACACCGACCCCCTGTACCGGGACAACCGCCCGGTGGTGGGCGTGCCGGATGCCCGCATCCTGAAACTCAACGACACAATTGGGTTGCACCCGGAGTTGGCCCCCATCAAGGCCATGTACCAGCAGGGCCAGGTGGCCATCATTCACGGCGTGGGGTACGCCAATTCGCCGCGCTCCCACTTCCGCTCCATGGACATCTGGCACACCTGCGAGCCGGACAAGCTGGGCACCGAAGGCTGGCTGGGCCGCACCTGCCGGGAGATTGACCCCAACAAAGAAAACGTGGTCACTGCCGTAAGCTTTGGCCCCAGCCTGCCCAGGGCGCTGGCCCTGCCCGGCGTGCCGGTGGCCTGCGTGGACGACTTGCAGTCCTACGGCATGCTCACCAGCATCACCGGGGAAGAGCAGCGCAGCCGCATCCTGGACCGTTTCTCCCGGCTGTACATGCCCACCATTGGGCAGGGCGCAGTAATGGACTATCTGGGGCAGACCGGGTTGGACTCCATGAAAGGGGCTGACATCCTAAAGGCAGCCCCGGAACGGTACAGTTCCACCATCGAATACTCAGACACCACCATCAGCAAGAAGCTCAAGGGCATTGCCCAGGTGCACCTGGCTAACCTGGGGACCCGTATCTTCTACTGCGACCACGGCAGCTTCGACAGCCATTCCAACCAGGTGGGGATGCACGACAAGCTGTGGAAAGACGTGTCCAACGCCGTGGACGAGTTCTTCGCCGACCTGCGGGAGCACAATGCCTCGGACAATGTCATCATGCTGGTGTTCTCCGAGTTTGGCCGCAGGGTCCATGACAACGGCTCCGGCACCGACCACGGCGCGGCGGGGGCAGTGTTCGTCATCGGCAACAGCGTCAAGGGCGGCGAGTACGGCGAATATCCTTCCACCAGGCCCCAGGACCTGGAGCAGGGCGACCTGGTGCCAAGCACCGACTTCCGTGGCGTGTACACCACCATTCTGGAGGACTGGCTTCGCCTGGACGCTGCGCCGCTGGTGGGCGGCAAATTTGAGAAGCCTGCGTTTCTCTAGAGAACCAGCCCGTGGCCGACGGCAGGATGAAAGCCGTGGTCCGACGCCGGTACGGGCCGCCTGAAGTCCTAGAGCTGAAGGAGATAGAAAAACCCGCCCCACGGATAATCAACTGCTAATCAAAGTCCATGCAGTGGCGGTCAACGCCGGGGACTGGCGCCTCCTGCGCGGTACGCCGTTCTTAATTCGCCTGATGGGGTATGGCTTGCTGCGGCCAAAGAAGCAGGTCCTGGGCATGGACGTGGCGGGAGTTGTTGAGGCTGTTGGACAGAAGGTGAGCCAATACCAGCCCGGGGATGAGGTGTTCGGGGACCTTTCCAAGTACCGGTGGGGCGGTTTTGCCGAGTATGTATGCGTTCCTGAGGATGCGCCGATGGTGGCAAAACCCTCAGACATCAGCTTTGACGAAGCAGCCGCTGTACCTACTTCCGCAGTCACCGCCCTGCAGGGCCTGCGGGACAAGGGACACATCCAGCCGGGGCATAAGGTGTTGATAAACGGCGCGTCGGGCGGCGTTGGCTCCTCCGCTGTGCAGCTTGCCAAATATTTTGGGGCGGAAGTCACCGGCGTGTGCAGCACGGGGAAAATGGACTTGGTTGGCTCCATTGGCGCAGATCAAGTTATTGACTATACCCAGGAGGACTTCACCAAGGGCAGGCATAGCTACGACGTGATTTTTGATGCGGCAGCCTTCCGATCCATATTTGCTCCATATCTGCGTGCCGGCGGGTGCTGGCTGCCCAGGGGACATACGTTCTGGCGGGAGGCTCCACCGGCCGGTTTTTCAAGCGATGCTCCTTGGACCGTGGCTGTCCCTTCTTGGCAGAACAAGAATTGGCGCTCTAGTGATGAAACCCAACAAAGCGGACCTGCCTTTTATAAATGGGCTGCTGGAGGCCGGGAATCTCAAACCGGTCATTGACCGCCGGCGCCAGTTGGCCCAAGTCTCGGAGGCCATCAGATACCAGGAACACGGCCACCCCGGCGGCAAAGTCGTCATCACCGTGTGAGAGAGGAAGTATAAATGCTTACGCAAGTCGCGGCTGGACGGGTATTCGATTACAGCCACTCAGTGGGGCGCGGCGCGCAATCGGGCATGGGCTTTAACCAGCCGGTGGCGGCGGCCCTGGGCGCGGGCGACACCGTCTATGTGCTGAACCGGGGTATTGAGGGCATCAGCAACGTGCCCTGGAACCGCATCGGCTACGGAGCACGGGTGTCCATAACCACCATCGGCTCCAAGCCCGGGGATGAGGAATATCTTGGGGAGTTCGGCAAGTACGGCAGCGGTGACGGCGAGTTCATCTGGGGCTCAGGCATCGCCGTGGACAGCGCTGAAAAAATTTATGTCTCCGATGAGTGGCTGAACCAGGTTACGGTTTATGACAAGTCCGGCAAGTTCCTGGGCAAGTGGAGCGCCCTGGACAAGGCCGACGGCCTGCCCCACGGCACAGCCAGCATGGTCATGGATGCCGATGAGAACATTTTTCTCACCGACAGCCGCAGCCACCAGGTGCGCAAGTTTAGCAAGGATGGCAAGTTCCTGGGCAGCTGGGGCCAGTTTGGCGAGGGCAACGGCCAGTTTAACTCCCCCTGGGGCATTACCCTGGACAACCAGGGATTTGTCTATGTGGCCGACCACAAGAACCATCGGGTGCAGAAGCTGACTCCTGATGGCCAGTGGGTAGCTACCTTTGGCAGCTACGGGACCCGCCGGGGGCAGATGGTGCGTCCCACCGGCGTGGCAGTGGACCCCGACGGCGACGTTTACGTATGCGATTGGAGCGACAATGGCTGGCACCCAGGCAGGGTGCATGTTTTCGACTCCAGCGGCAAGTTCATCATCAGCCTGATTGGCGACGCCCAGCAGCTTTCCAAGTGGGCGCAGATGACCGTGGACGCCAACCTGGACTATCTGCGGGCGCGGCGACGGGTGCCCACCACTGAACCGGAATGGCGGTTTGCCCTGCCTACTGGGCTAACTTTTGACCCGGTCAAACGGCGCTTGCTGGTGGTGGACAACCAGCGCAGCCGCCTGCAAATCTATAACAAACCCACGGACTACATGGCCCCGCAACTAAACTTGTAAGCCAGCCAGTTTGTTCCCCAGGCATTTTCGGTTGCAGGGGCGAGGTGGCTCGCCCCTGTTGACTGCAGCCTTGCCCGCCCAGTGGATTGCTCCAGAAGTAGACGTACCAACCAGCAAAAACCATGACTCCAGCAGCGGAACAGGCATATATTCAGTTGGCCATGGCGCAGCCCGCCATGCTCTGCTCCCAGGCGCCGCGGGAAATTCTGGAAGCCTGCGCCGCCGACAGCGAGCCTACCAGGTTTCTGGAAGAGTTCTTTGCCGCGGGATACACCCAGTGGCGGAAAGAAGCCCACGCTTCGTTGCCCGCCCCCAATCGGTTCCAGGTGAACAACGCCGTCATAGTGCTTTGGCTGCGGGCCTGCCGCCTCCACACCTGCCTGCTAATGGGTGAGACCAGTCCCGACTGGGATAAGCCCTTCTTTTGCGACGACGGGCTGTACTGAACTGGCTGGCAGCCGGATCCTCTCTGCTCTGGACTATGGCAGTGGCCCCTGTCCTTGCTCCTGCTTGTTGACATCGTTTGCGGTCCGGGCTGTCAGGCCATTATACGCAGCATCTTTCCATTCTGCGGGTAACTGCAATGTCCGCACCGGATAGTTGATGACAATGCCTTCCTGCTTGAACCGCCCATGCAAGGACTGAATCAATCTGGACTTTAAAGCAAAGGTAGATGCCCTGTCCTTGGCCTGCACCATCAGCCAAAAGTTGACATTGGAATCGCCAAATTCGTCAAGGCCAAAATAATAAAGGCTCTCCTGCACCGCATCTGCACTGGACTCGACAACTTGCTGCATAACCTCTTTGCAGACTTGTTCTACCTGTTCCAGGTCGCTGTCATAGCTGACACCGCAGTTGACTACCACGTTAACCACCGGATCCGGCAACTGGTAGTTGGTGATAATGGTATCCGCCAGCCTGGCATTGGGCACCACCACCAGGTTGTTGTTGCGCGTCCTAATCCGGGTGCTGCGCCAGCTAACTTCGGTGACATAGCCTGCTACGCCGCCCTCCAGCTCAATGAAGTCCCCTGGCGAAACCGCCCCTTCGGTCATCACGTACGTGCCCGCGAACAGGTTGGCCAGGGTGGGTTGAATGGCCAGGGCCACCGCCAGGCCGCCAAGACCCAGGCCGGCCAGCAAGGGACTGATGTTGACGTGCAAGTGTCCCAGCACCAGGAGCACAGCCATGCCATAGACCAGCACCACGAGAATACGCCGCATTGGCGGAAGAATGCGTTCATCCACGTCCGACCTGGTGCGAGGAGCCACGTGCTCCATATACCAGCCAAGGACTGCCGAAAGCACCCTGGCCAGGGCATGGGCGGCCAAAGCAACTGCCACCACAAAGGTGGCATTGTTAACCAGGCACCGGGTTGGCTCATTCAGTTCCCTGGGAACAACTATGGCCAGGTAGATGCCAACAACGACTATGGCGATGGTTACAGGGGGCCGAAGGGCTATGACAACACGGGTATCGGCGTCGGTGGGAGTCCACTGGGTGAAGCGGATTAGCAGGGGCACTATAACTTTGTGGAAAAAGACCGCCAGGAGGACAAAGGCCCCAATGATTATGACTTCCGCCAGGGGGGCCAGCCACGGCACATCCGGCAACGTCAGGGATGCAAAGGACACAGAGTTAGCTTCCTTGCAGGAGGACCCGCATGCTGCGATGCTTAAATTGGAACGCCGCCTTTCATTTTACGTAGGATTATTGCAGATGCGCAATTCGGTTGCCCCAATGCCCGGGGCCCTGGAATACTCCCGCTATTGGATTTTTATCGAGAATACCGCAGTAACAGTCTTTTTGGTGTCCATGACAAGTACGCAAGTCCCGGCGCCGGAACAGTCTCCCCGCCAGCCAATAAACGACCAGCCCCTGCTGGGAACGGCTGCCAAAGCCACCTGGGAGAATTGGGTAAAAGTCTGCGTCGAACCACAAGCTACAGGGGTCGCTGAACCTGCGCCGCTGCACTCCACGGTCAGGCTGACCCGTGCAGGAGCGAAGATGGCGGTGACGATCTTGCTGGCATCCATCATAACGGTGCATGAGCCATCGCCTGAGCAAGCCCCTTGCCAGCCGGTGAACTCCCAGCCCGGCTGGGGGACTTGGTTCAAGACAACTCGTGTGCCCACAGGGTAAGTCAGCGCAGTTCCACATTGCACGGGGGTCACTGCTCCTTCACCCTTGCACTGCACGGTCAAGTCAAACTGGATGGGAGTAAATACCGCGATAACCGTGTTGCCGGCATCGGTGACCACCGTACATGGGCCGGCGCCCGAGCAGGCCCCCCGCCAGCCGCTGAACTGCCAGCCTGGTTTGGGAAAGGCCGCCAGGGTAACTTCAGTGCCAGGAAGGTAAGTTTGGGAAAAGGCCGCCAGGGTAACTTCAGTGCCAGGAAGGTAAGTTTGGGAAATGCCACACCCTTGAGGCCCCACAGCTCCCTCACCCTGGCAAACTACCGTCAGGGTAATGCGCACCTGTGCAAAGGCAGCAGTAACCGATTTGTCCGAGTCCATGACCAGGACACACGCCCCGGTCCCTTCGCAATCCCCCTGCCAGCCCAGAAACTCCCAGCCAGCCCGGGGCGCGACAGTTAGAGTCACAGGGGTTTCCAGCGCATAAGTTTTGGCGGTGCCGCAATCCTGGCCGTTAACACGCCCTGCGCCGGCCATTGAAGCGGCCCAGTTTGGCCGGGCTGCGCACTGCACGGTCAAATTAACTCGTGACGGCTCGAACACCGCCGCCACCGACTTATGGGAGTCCATACCCAAAGTACAAGTCCCAGTGCCGGTGCATGAGCCAGCCCAACCCGCAAACTGCCAGCCCGGCTGGGGGAGTGTGGTCAGAGTTACCTGAGCATTCTGGCCGTAATTGCGCCTAGTCCAACAAGGCTGGGGCAGCACCGCCCCGGCGCCCGCGCAAATAATGGACAACTCCCATTGGGGTACACCGGCTGGCGTTCCTGGCTGGGAAGCAGTGGGGGAAACGGTGAAGGTGGGCGTGGGGGGCGGAGGAGACGTGGGGGTGAATACCCGCGTTGACGGAGTGGCAGTCCCGGCTGGCACGGCAAGCAGGGCTTCCAACTCGGCAAAAATCTCCCGCTCTCCAGCGTCAAAAACAATGGGCTCAGGCGGCAGCGGGTCCTCCTGGTCTCCAATCACCACCTGCTGCATGGGGCCTGCCGTCACTACCAGGCCGCTGTTGGTCTTGAGGGACCTGACTTCCACAAACCCGTGGGTCACCTTCACCACGGCCCGCGGGCCCCGGACAATCACGCCAAACACCGGGTCAGAGAGCCTGATTTCGCCATAGTCGCTTATTCCAAGGTGAACTTCCCCATCCGTGGCCTCGGTGACGCAGTAACTGCTGCCGGTGTTCCACCGCAAGAGCGGGGGCGCATCTGGGCCAGAGGGCAGCACCTCCAGCTCTGACGATGGATGTGTGTCGCACCATCTCACCTTGGGATTAATCCTGTACCTCACCTGACCCGTACCATCGGTGCGGATTACATCGCCGGGGAAGATGGGCGACCCAATATTGGCGGCTCCAGCGCCGACAGTAGCGCTGGGGTGGGCCAACTGCTCAACTTCTCCCACTGGATGGTTCTGCGGGGACGGCGTGACTGCCGGCTGGCAAGCAGCCCAACTCCACCCAGCAGCCACGATGAGCAAGGCGACTAAAAGTTTGTTCACCAACATGGCCTGTTCAGCAACAAACCGGGTTACAAAATGGCATCCAGCATCTCTCGTAAGGTGGGGTTGGAATTGGCCAAGCCGAACAAAAATGCCACCAGCAGGGTCTTTTCCAAGCTGTACTCAATCCACAACCCCAATGACTCCCTGGAGAAGTTGGGTTTGGGTTGGAAGGCGGCAGCCAAAGCGGCGCCCCAGTGGTCCAGAACGGCGCTGACGATCCTGCCAACGGATAGTTGAGCCTTGCCAGCCCTTGACCTGGCTTCAGCCTGAGTTTGACTCTCAGGGCTGGCGGAACCCTTCAACAGCCAGTATGTCAGCCGGACCAGACCGCCAACAAACACCAACAGTAGAAGCGAAAAGAGCGGCCATAAGGGCCGCACCAGATAGCCCATGGGGTACCGGTACACCCAATCCGCCAGCCGCCGCAGACCGTGGTAAGTCTCGTGCTTTAGAGACAGGCGTCTGAAGCGGGCATTGTTGGCCAGTTCCAAGTCGCTGCGCTGTTTAGCGCTGGACTCAATAAGGGATAGAGTCTGCTGCTGCACCTGTGAGCTTTGAATGCGGGGGATGACCTCCAGGTCCATCAGCAAATGTTCCGCCGATAACTGGTTCATAATGATGGTTTCCAGACTACTTCTATGCCGGGTGACAGCATCGGGAAGGGGTTGGCTCCCAGCTTGTGGCAGGCCAAAAACCGCCCAGCGAAAGTCCACCGTACCGGAACTGGTGAGGTTGAAAAAATCGGCGTGCCGCTGGAAAGTGACGAAGTTAAAATTCAACAGGCCGCTGGCGGTCACCTCCTGGAAATAGGCCAGCCCGTCAAACCTGGTCCCGGAGAAGGAAGCTCCCTGATCAAAATGCGTCCGGCCAAATTGGGCAACACCGCCAAAGAAGCCCTGGATGAAGTTGGTCCGGCCGCCAAATGCCGCCCCCTCAAAACTTGCTGCGCTCTCAAAACACCTTTGGTGGAAGTCTGCGGCGCCACTGAACCTGGTCCGCGTAAAACTGGCCGGCCCCCTAAAGACTCCGCGGCCGTAGCTGGCCTTCCGGCACGGGCCAATGGGCTGGCTGCTGCCGTCTTCAGCGTCGGCAGCCAGGCCGGTGAAAACGGTTATCCCGTCAAACTGGGCGCTGTCAAAACTAACTTCCTGGGAAAAGTCAGCGTTGGCAAAGGACACATCATCCCGGAAACTAGTCCCCAGGAAGAGGGCAGCCCGGCCAAACTGGGCCGCTTCAAAGCTGGCAATGTCGTCGAAAGCGGCGAAAGAGAAGTCAACTTCCTCCATAAACCTTACGGGGCTGCCTGACAACTCGCCAAACAGCACGGCTGCGCCAAAAGAAGCTCCTTCCGCCTGAAAAGGGCCATCAAAGCGGGAACCCCGCAAGTCCAGGATGGCGGCAAACTTTGCATTGGACGCGCGGAACACGCCGGTGAACCGGCAGTTGTGGCACCGGATAGGCTGCCCCACCGCCAGTCCCCGCAAGTCCAGGTCTCCGGCAACTGTGCTGCCCGCCAGTTCGATGCCTGAGCCTTCAGCAACGCGCTGCAGAAGGTCCTGGGGGCTGATTTCCTCCGGAGATTGGGCAATAACAGTTTTGGCTGGAATAGCGGCCACTACTACTGCCAGCATAGCCACGGCTAGAAGGAACAGCGGGACAGTGCGCCATCTCCGCGGAACCACCAAGACCATCTTCAGGCAACGGATACACCCAGCCAACGCCAATACGTGCCTCCGCAGGCAGCCTGGGGACCCCATCTTCCGGCGCGTGGGCCAGCGCTTTCAGATGCTCACAATCCACTCCGGCCCTGTGTTGGAGCGAAGTTGATGGAACCAGTATGCCAGCAGGCGCTTATCCGGTAAAGACGCGCCAAGGGGCAGGAGCGGCAATTTCTTATGAGGGGTATGGATTATAAAGAACTGCAAATGGGGAAGATTAGGAATGGGTCGGCGAGTGTTTGCTTTGCCAGGCAGAGGCAGGTGAGGCGTAGATGCATAAGTACAATACCAGTCGGCGCCCCGCAAATTAGCAGAGCGCCGCCTGCGGCCAATGTATTGGTTGCTACTTTAATACTACGGTATGGAGCGCCGCGGGGAAGGGCGCCAGGGGATAGGGCTGCCACGCCACTACCCGCGGCCCCACTCCCCAGGGGATATTAACGTAGCCTATGCCCAACTGGTAGGTAGCCTCCCGCAGCTTGAGGGCCGTATCTTGGGTGGTCCTGGCGCGCTGGGCGGCGTCCACTGTTTCCGTGGTCTGCTCCACCAGTTTGAGCAGCACCGGGTCCTCGCTGATGCGGGTCAGGCTCTTTAGGTCGCCGTGGGAGGAGCGCATGATGGCGGTGGCGTCCCGCCGTGCCTCATTGTCCCGCCACAAGAACTGGCCGTTAAGCTCCCCGGCGCGCCAGCTCTTGGCGATGGCCAGGCTGTCCCCAACCTTCACCTCCACGTCCAGGCCCAGCTCCCGGCGCCAGGAGTCGGCAGCAAATTCGGCGGCCTCCACCTGCAGGGGCATGGACGAAGACGGGAAGGTATTCACAATGAGCTTGCCAAATCCCTGGCCCTTGGGATATCCGGCGTCGGCCAGCAGTTGGCGGGCCTTATTGGGATCAAAGGGCCACGGGTCCAGGGCGGTAGTATAGCCCACGGTGCTGGGGGTGAACACCATCCAGCCCTTGGTCTGAAATACGTCCGTTCCCCCGTAGAGCTTGTCCCGGATCTGGTTCTTGTCCAGGGCATAGTCCAGGGCCTGGCGCACTTCCTTCTTACTGCAAGGGTACTTGGTCTCCCAGCAGCCCATGAACTTGGCGTCCACGTATACGCCTTCCTGGCCGAAAATCAGCCGCCCGCCGCCCGCTTCTACCTGCTTGCGTGTGGTCAGGCTGGCCGGTACGATGTCCGCCTCCCCGGAACGGACAGCCGCTACCCGGGTGGCCTCTTCAGGCACCAGAAGCAGGTCCAAGGAGCGGAACTGGTACCGCTTGTCTTCTTTGAAGCCGTTCTTGGGCTGGTAGTAAAAATCGTCAAACCGCTCGAAGGCCATGAGCGCGGCAGGCGTGTGCTTCACCAGCTTCATGGGGCCGGCAGCGATGGGACTCTTGTCGTAGGCAAGCTCCAGGTCGGCGTCAAAAAGCTTGGCCCGTTTGGGCATTATGGGGTACCACTTATCGCTGGCTTCGGAAAGCGTAGAGTCGAATGTGGTAATGGGCGTTGTGGTCTTTATGACCACCTGGTCGGCGCCAACCTGCTCAATCTTCTCCACCAGACGGGCCTCCGGGGTTGCTACCAAGCCAAAGTACTCCGTGCTGGCGGGAGCAAACATGTGGTTGAGGCTCCAGCTGACATCCTCAGGCGTCAACTCGGCGCCGTTATGGAACTTGACCCCTTTCCGGATAATGTAAGTCCAAGTCTTGCCATCAGCGGACAAACTCCATTGGCTGGCAATGCCGGGCAGCATGTCCCGCTTCTCATTGTCACTGAGCAAATAAGCGTGCACGATCCGGCCATAGTGCAGACCGCCAGGACGCCGGGCCCCAAATATGGGGTCAAACCGTTCACCAGCCCAGTCGCTGACCATAATGGTCAGCTTGCCTGGGTTGACTACCGGCCCGGCCGGAGTGGCGGTAGCGGCGGGCTTGGGCGCGGGCGTGGTTGTGGCGCCGGATACTGGCGCAGGAGCAGTTGTAGCTTGAGGAGCTGGCGTTGCAGTAGCCGCAGCGCCGCAGGCAACCGCCAGCACCAATACAACCAGGGTAACCAGGGGGGCAACTAACTTGGGGAAGGCGAGTCCGACCGAGCCGCGGAGGTATTGCATAACTTCTTCTGTCCCTGTGTGCTGGCCGCCGCCTTACTTTTGCATTTTCGGACCATTTGCAGCGCTGGCTGGAGCGGCCTTGGGCTTGCTGCCTATGCGAGATGATTAAATTGTGCCCCTGATGAACACCAGTATGAGACCCACACAAACGAGATAGGCAGCGCAGGGCGATAATACTAGCGCATATACGGGATGTCAATCATCAGAAATCGCCTTGCATTATGTGCTTTTCGCCATAACCATCCAATACCTGACCAGGTGTCAGATTGGCGACGCACGCCGCCAATCCCCCAGTCCAAAAAGCCCGCCATGAAACATGGCCGTAACAAGTACTTAACAGTTAATTAACAGCAGGGAAACACTTCCGCAATATCGCAGACAGAGTATATACACCACCGGTTTGGCGGCACGGCCGGGCCAGTCCGCTAAGCCTGGGAGGGGAACCCTAGTTCAAGCGAATGACACAAAGGAGGAGCCTTCAGGAATGTTCAAGTCCCTGTTATCCAAGATTAGCCGAGGCTACGGCGCGACGTTGCCAGCTTTGCTGCTGGGTGTAGCCATGCTGGCCGCCATAGCTTGCGGACCCTCTGCGGCCCCCTCGGCGGGAGAAAAACCTTCGGGATCCATGGCTGGCGGCGAAGTTATTAAGGTCGGCGTGCTCCACTCTCTGTCAGGCACCATGTCCATCAGCGAGACCGCGGTACGGGACGCCACGCTCCTGGCCATTGAGGAAATCAACGCCTCCGGCGGCGTCATGGGCAAGAAGCTTCAGCCGGTGATTGAGGACGGCGCATCTGACTGGCCGACCTTCGCGGAGAAGGCGCGGAAGCTGCTGCAGAACGACAAGGTGGCCGTGGTTTTTGGCTGCTGGACCAGCGCCAGCCGCAAGGCAGTGCTGCCAGTGTTCGAGTCCAATAACGGCCTGCTGTTCTACCCGGTGCAGTATGAGGGCCTGGAAACCTCGCCCAACATCTTCTACACTGGCGCAACTACTAACCAGCAGATTGTCCCGGCGGTAGAGTACCTGCTGGGCCAAGGCAAGAAGCGCTTCTTCCTGCTGGGATCCGACTATGTTTTCCCGCGCACTTCTAACCTGATAATCAACCGTCAGTTGGAAGGCTCTGGACTCAAGGCGGTAGGTGAGGAATATACACCCCTGGGCCATACCGAATACAGCACGGTAATTTCCAAGATTAAGGCGGCCAAGCCCGATGTGGTGTTCAACACCCTGAACGGCGACTCCAACGTGGCCTTCTTCAAGCAGCTGAAGGACGCAGGCATCACCGCCAAGGACCTGCCGGTCATATCCGTGAGCGTGGCCGAAGAAGAGGTGCGGGGCATTGGGCCGGACAACATCGCCGGTCACCTGGTAGCCTGGAACTACTTCCAGACCACCAATACTCCGGAGAACACCAAGTTTGTGGCGGCTTACAAGGCTAAGTACGGCGCCAATCGCGTTACCGACGACCCCATTGAGGCCGGATACTTTGGCGTGTACCTGTGGAAAATGGCGGTGGAGAAGGCCGGTTCCACCGATGTAGCCAAGGTCAAAGAGGCGGCCAAGGGCATCCAGTTCAGCGCGCCGGGCGGCCCAGTCACTATCCACATGAGCAACCAGCACACAGCCAAGACGGTGCGCATTGGCATGGTGCGGGCTGACGGCCAGATAAACGAGGTCTGGAACTCCGGCAAGCCGGTATCCCCCGACCCCTACCTGGACACTTATACTTGGGCCAAGGGAATCCGGAATATGGTGCAATAGGGAGCACCCCATTGATTTCCCTGGCGCCGTGTTTTGCAGGGGCGGGTTTGAAACCCGCCCCTACACCCAACGGTAGTTTCGGTCTAAAAGCCATTAACTCAGCCGCGGCTTGGAGGCAACGTCAAACTATGGAGGTGTGGGCGCTTCAGATATTCAATGGCATCAGCCTAAGTACCATCCTGCTGCTAATTGCCCTGGGTCTGGCCCTGTCCTTCGGCTTGATGAACGTCATCAACCTGGCCCACGGCGAGTTCATCATGATTGGCGCTTATACCACCTACGCCCTGCAGATTGCCGCCAGCGCCCTTACCGGCGGACCTTCCTCGGAAGTAACATTTCTAATCGCCATACCTCTGGCTTTTATCGTTACCGGGGCAGTGGGATTCCTGGTGGAGCGGTCCCTAATCCGGTTTCTATACCGCCGCCCCCTGGACACTTTGCTGGCTACGTGGGGAGTAGGCTTGATTTTGCAGCAACTGGCCCGGTCTATCTTCGGCGCGCCCAACGTGCAGGTGGTGGCCCCCCAATGGCTTTCCGGCGGCGTGGCCCTGGGCAGCGACCTGGTGCTGCCCATGAAGCGGCTCTTCATTATCCTGGTGGTGCTGGTGTGCCTGGCAGGCATTTACTGGTACATGTACCGATCCAGCGAAGGCCGCCGGATGCGGGCCGTGATGCAGAACCGGGATATGGCCTCCAGCCTGGGCGTGTCCACCCGGCGGGTGGACAGCCTGACTTTTGCCCTGGGAGCTGGACTGGCGGGCATTGCAGGATGGGCGCTGACGCTAATCGGCCCCATTGGTCCGTCGCTGGGCACCTTTTATGTAGTGGATGCCTTTATAGTAGTGATTCTGGGCGGCCTGGGGCAAATACCGGGCACCATTATGGCCGCATTCATAATTGGAATGCTTAACACGATATTTGAATTCGGCACCACGGCGGTGGTGGGCAAAGTGCTGGTCTTTGTCATGGTGATTCTTTTCCTGCAATGGAAGCCTGCGGGTCTAATGCGGCTGCGGACCCGGTAGAACAGGCCTTGCCATGATAAGAGGATTGGGCGTACTTCGGACTTTCTTCCAGCCTGGCCTGCGCAAGCCGTGGCTGGCCCAGTGGGCTTTCCCGGCGCTGGCGCTGCTGGCGCTGCTGCTGGCCCCGGCGGTGCTTTCCGGCTTCCGCATGGGGCTCCTGGGCAAGTTCATGACCTTTGCCATACTGGCCCTGTCCCTGAACCTAATCTGGGGTTATGCGGGGATGCTCAGCCTGGGCCACGGCGTGTTCTTTGGCCTGGGAGGGTACTCCTTTGCCATGTACTTGAAACTGGAAGCCGCCGGGGGCAAGCTGCCGGACTTTATGTTCTGGAGCGGCCTTCGGGAACTGCCTTTCTTCTGGGAGCCTTTCCGGCATCCCTGGTTTGCCTTGCCCATGATATTCATCATTCCTGCCGCGCTGGCGGGAGGCCTGGGTTACCTGGTGTTTCGCAGCCGCATCACCGGTGTGTACTTTGCCCTGATAACCCAGGCCCTGGCCCTGATTGTCAGCATCCTCTTTGTGGGACAACAGCCCTACACCGGAGGCACCAACGGCATAACCAACTTCAGCGCCATCTTCGGATTTCCCATTTCCAGGCCAGGCACCCAGTTGGCCCTGTACTACGTTACCGTGGCGGCCCTGGCACTGACCTACTTGCTGTGCCACTGGATAATTTCTTCCCGGCTGGGACGGCTGCTAGTGGCCATGCGCGATGATGAGAACCGGGTGCGGTTTTCGGGCTACAACCCGGCCATTCTCAAAACCCTGGTGTTCACCCTTTCTGCCGGGCTGGCAGGAATTGCCGGGGCGCTGTTCGTGCCCCAGGTAGGCATAGTATCACCTTCCATGATGGGCATCGTACCCTCGGTGGAAATAGCCATCTGGGTTGCCGTAGGAGGCCGCGGCGTGCTGATGGGAGCAGTGCTGGGAGCCATTGTGGTCAACGGCGCTAAAAGCCTGCTGAGCGAGTCATTCCCTGACATCTGGCAGTACTTCCTGGGCGCCTTGTTTGTAGGGGCGGTGCTGGTCTTCCCTGGCGGCATTATGGGCTTGTTCCGCGGGGAAGGCTGGCGGCCCCGCTGGGGATGGCTGGGACAGGTACGGGCAGCCTTGGGCAGAAAGAAACTGGCCGATTCGCAACAAGGCGGCATGTTAAAAGTGCCCGCTCCTGGTTCGACAAGCTCACCACGAGCGGAAAAAACCCGCTCACCCTGAGCTTGTCGAAGGGTGCGTGGAAGTATTAATGGCGTTTTAGAACAGGCTTTTGATCCGCCAATACTATTTGGGGTGTTACCTAAAAAATCGGTGCCGGCCTGCCGGAGCCAATCCCACAGGAGACGGAATGATCAGTATATTCCCCAAAAAGCCCAGTAGCAGCCCTTCAGCCGTCCGCGCATCCCCAGCGGGCAGCGGGCCCATCCTATCGGCAGAGAAGCTGACGGTGAGCTTTGACGGCTTCACTGTGCTGGACGCCCTGGATTTCAGCCTGGACCGGGGAGAGATGCGGTTCCTCATCGGCCCCAACGGGGCTGGCAAGACCACCTTGATAGACGTAATTACAGGCAAGACCAAGCCCAGCCGGGGCCGCGTAATTTTTGACGGCTGGATTGACCTGGCCCGCAGGCAGGAGCATGACCTGGTGCGCCTGGGAATTGGGCGCAAGTTCCAAACCCCATCTGTATTCGGCAGCCTGTCGGTGTTCCAGAACCTGGAGGTAGCCCTGGGATTCCGCAGTTCCTTGGGGGCGCAGCTCAAATCCTTGGGTGCTCAAGATGCCGACCGCATCGGCGCAACTTTGGAACAGGTAAGCCTGACCGAACAGGTTAACCAGCGGGCTGGCACGCTGTCCCACGGGCAGAAACAGTGGCTGGAGATTGGGATGCTGCTGGTGCAAGACCCCAAACTGCTGCTGCTGGACGAGCCGGTGGCGGGCATGACCCGGCGGGAGCGGGACCGCACCGGCGAACTGTTGCAGCGCATTGTCCAGGACCGGTCGGTGCTGGTGGTGGAGCACGACATGCAATTCGTGCGTCAACTGGCCCGCAAGGTGACGGTGATGCACATGGGCAAGGTGCTCAGCGAAGGTTCTATGGAGGACGTGCAGCAAGACCCCCAGGTCATCAAGGCATACCTGGGCCACGGCAAACAGCGCCCGGTAAAGGCCGAGGGCGAGCCCGAACCTGCTGCCGGGACCAGCAGTACCAGTCTCGCCAGCAGCCACAGAAGTTCCGCCTCAGCCACCGCTTAAAACATGGACCAGATGCTGGAAATCCAGTCCTTATCAGTGGCTTACGGGGAGAGCGTAGTGCTGTCCCAAGTGAATATGGCCATTCCCCAGCACGGCGTGGTGTGCCTTATGGGCCGCAATGGCGTGGGCAAGACCACCCTGCTCAAGTCCATCATGGGCTTGCTGCGCCCCCGCCAGGGACAGGTGACCTTCCAGGACCAGGACGTGACGGGCTGGCCAACCTACAAGCGGGCCAGGGCCGGCATTAGCTACGTGCCCCAGGGCCGGGACATCTTCCCATACCTGACCATTCACGAAAACCTGCTCATGGGCCTAGAGCCGGTGCCCAGCAAACAGCGCGGCCTGGAAGCGGTGGACGAGATGTACCAGCTGTTCCCCGCCCTCAAAGTAAACCCCAGGAAAATCGGCGGCACGCTCAGCGGCGGCCAGCAGCAGCAGCTGGCCCTGGCCCGCGCCCTGGTGCGCCGTCCCAAGCTCTTGCTGCTGGATGAACCTACTGAAGGCATCCAGCCCTCCATAGTCCAGGAGATTGAGGCGCTGCTCCAGGAACTGGGCAACACGGGCAGCACTACCATTTTGCTGGTGGAGCAATTCCTGGACTTTGCCTTGAGCGTAGCCGACTACTGCTATGTGATGGAGAAGGGGTCCATAGTCCTGGAAGGAACTGCCAAGTACCTGGACCAGAATATGGTGCGGGAGTACCTGGCCGTGTAGGGTATCTGACCGTCGCACCGGCGAAGGCCGGTGCCCAGAGAAAGTAAGGTTCTTGAAATAAGTGTAGTGAATCAATTTGCTTAAGAACTCGGCTCATCACACTGGCTTTCGGCGGTGTCCTGATACAAAAGTGGTTGATGCATTCTATTGGATTCCGGCTTCCGCCGGAATGACGTTCTCCTAATTGAAGCTCTTTTGCTGCTTAACCTAATTTAACTGGGCAATAGGGAGTAATAAACATGACTACAGAGACAAAAGACCGGGACTGGGTGGTGAGGCTAGCCAGGGAGAAGGACGTAAAATTCGTCCGCCTCTGGTTCACCGACATTCTGGGCCACCTGAAAGGTTTCGCCATCAACGTGGACGACCTGGAGGAAGCCCTGGAGCTAGGCGTGGGCTTTGACGGTTCAGCCATTGACGGCTTTGCCCGCTCCCACGAAAGTGATATGCGGGCCTTTCCGGACCCAGCCACTTTCACCTTGCTGCCCTGGCGTCCCAAGCAAAACGCGGTGGCCCGCATGTTCTGCGATATCCGCCGCCCCCGGGGTGAACCCTTCGCCGGGGACCCGCGCTACGTGCTCAAGCGCAACCTGGAAAAGCTGGTGCGTTTGGGCTTCACCTACAACATCGGCACGGAACTGGAATTTTTCTACATGAAAAGCTCGGAGAAGCCGGAACTGCTGGACCACTCCGGCTATTTCGACCAGCTTTCCACCTATCCCGCCAGCGACCTGCGGCGAGACACCGTGCTGAACCTGGCCGAGATGGGCATTTCGGTGAAATACTCCCACCATGAGGACGCCCCCAGCCAACACGAAATTGACCTGGAGTACGCCGATGCCCTCACCATGGCGGATAACCTGATGACCGCCAAGCTGGTCATTAAAGAGCTGGCCCAGATTCAAGGAGCGTATGCCTCCTTTATGCCCAAGCCCATCTCTGGCATCAACGGCTCCGGAATGCACTTCCACCAATCGCTGTTTAAAGAGGGCCGGAACGCCTTTTTTGACAACGACGATGACCACTACCTTTCCCGATCTGCCAAGCAGTTTATTGCCGGTCTGCTGCGCCACGCCCCGGAAATCACGCTGGTGACCAACCAGTGGATTAACTCCTACAAGCGCCTGGTGCCGGGGCACGAAGCCCCAGTTTACGCATCCTGGAGCTACTTGAGCCGGTCTGACCTGGTGCGGGTCCCGGACTACAAGCCCGGTTTTGAGGACTCCATCCGGCTGGAGTACCGGGCGCCGGACCCGGCCTGCAACCCCTACCTGGCATTCAGCGCAATGCTGGCGGCAGGAATGAAAGGCATACAGGAAAATTACCCGGTGCTGCCGCCCCTGACGGGCAGCGTTTTTGAAATGACACCCCAGCGGCGGCAGTCCCTGGGCATCGGCCAGCTGCCCGGCAGCCTGGGCGAGGCCATTATCCTGGCCGAGCGCAGTGAGTTGGTGCATGACGCCCTGGGCGACCATATCTTCACCAGCTTCCTGCAGAATAAAAAACTGGAGTGGGAGGATTACCGCTCCACCGTGACCGACTACGAAATTTCCCGGTACTTGCCGGTGCTTTAGGAGGATTACCCCCACCCCCTAAGTGCCTATCCTAAAAACTTACCGCCAAGTACGCGGAGAACGCCGAGTTAAAAGAAATCCAATACAAACTCTCTGCGTTCTTTACCCTCTCTGCGGTTATTAGGATAGGCTCTAAATCCCATTCTCCCGCCCAGCGGGGGTTATCCGAATATCGCCGAGGGATAGAACGTCGTTCCGGCGGAAGCCGGAACCCAGTAGCCGCAACTTCACAGAGAGTCTGGGCACCGGCTTTCGCCGGTGCGACAATGATTTTTCGGGCAAGGCTCGCTAATTGGGCGAGGGGGATGAATGACCGCCTTGGGTCAAGCCCCGCAGAAGGCCGAATACGTAATATAATCATGGCGCAAATACATTCACGGCGGCGGGTGCTGCAATGATGCTGACTCCCCGGGAATCGGAAAAGCTGCTGGTGTACGTGGCGGCGGAGGTGGCTCGCAGGCGCAAAGCGCGAGGCCTCAAGCTCAACGTGCCGGAATCGGTGGCCTTGATTACTGAGGCCATGCTGGAGGGCGCGCGGGACGGCAAGACCGTGGCCCAGGTGATGGAGCTGGGCCGCCAGGTGTTGACGCGGGAAGAGGTCATGGAAGGGGTGCCGGACCTGGTGCCCCTGGTACAGGTGGAGGCCACTTTTCCCGACGGCACCAAGCTGGTCTCCTGCCACGACCCGATTGTGTAGGGACTGCCACCACCTTTGTCCATAAATCATTCCGAATTTTCAGCCAGATTTTTAGGCAGAGGAGCCACCCTAGTATGGCCCCGTCATTCCAGCGAAAGCTGGAATCCAGTTGCCGCTCTGGGTTCCGGCTTTCGCCAGAACGATGCGCTAACTACCTTAAGCCGGTGCTTTCGATGCAAATTCGGGATGTCGCTCGTAAGGACGACTCTCACTGTTAGGTGATGCTTATGTCCGGTGAAACCGCCAACTACCTTCCCGACCAGGGCACGATAGAGCTTAACTCAGGCCGGCCCACGGTGAGCCTCAGCGTGTGGAACACCGGCGACCGGGCAGTGCAGGTGGGTTCCCACTTCCACTTCTTTGAGGTCAACCGGGCGCTGCGTTTTGACCGCGCCGCCGCCTTTGGGATGCGGCTGGATATCCCTGCGGGCACGGCAGTGCGCTTCGAGCCGGGGGACCGCAAGGATGTGACCCTGGTAGCCATCGGCGGCACACGGCGGGTGCAGGGCCTGAACGGCCTGACCAACGGCGGCCTGGACGGGCCAGAGGCGCGGGCAAGGGCGCAGGCGGCGGCGGAGCAGCGGGGGTTTGGCGGAGGCGCTCTGCAATGAAAGGCGGGTTGCTTAGCGGCGCGGGAAATCCCCCCAACCCCCATTTACGAAAGGGGGGCTTAAGTCCTTCCCCATTTGCGGTACTGGGTCCTTTCGGGCCTCGTCATTCCGGCTTGCACCGGAATTCAGAAGCGTGCAACTGCCTCGTGCATTTCTGGACACCGGCTTCCGCCGGTGTGACGAATAAACTCATTTTCTGCTGCGCCCGCAAAGTGTACCAGTACCCCATTATCAAAAGGGAGCTTACAGCGTTCCCCCCTTTCACAAGAGGTCGTTGGGGAAATTTTCGCCTCAAGGGAGCTAATTAGCATGGCCCGCATTAGCCGCCGCCACTACGCTGAGCTTTATGGCCCCACCGCCGGGGACCGGTTCCGGCTGGCCGATACATCCCTCATCTGCCAGGTGGAGCGGGACCTGATTACCCCCGGCGACGAGCTGGTCTTTGGCGGCGGCAAGACCGCCAGGGATGGCATGGGCCAGTCCCCCAACGCCACCAACCGCAACGGCGCTCTGGACCTGGTGATTACCAATGTCATCGTCATGGACCCCCTGCTGGGCATCATCAAGGCCGACCTGGGGGTCAAGGATGGCCGCATCGTTGGCATCGGCAAGGCGGGCAACCCCGGCGTCATGGACGGAGTGGACCCCAGCCTGGTGGTGGGCGCGGGCACGGAAGTCATCGCCGGGGAACACCTTATCGCCACTCCTGGCGGCATAGACACCCACATCCACATGATTGCGCCCCAGCAGGTGTACCACGCCCTGTCCAACGGCATCACCACCCACATTGGCGGCGGCACCGGCCCCGCCGACGGCACCCGCGCCACCACCTGCACCCCCGGCCCGTGGCACATCCACCGGATGCTGGAGGCGGCGGAGGCGCTGCCCATCAACTGGGGCCTGCTGGGCAAAGGCAACGCCAGCGAACTTTCCCCGCTGGAGGAGCAGATCGAGGCCGGGGCCTGCGGGTTGAAGCTCCATGAGGACTGGGGCACCACCCCCGCCGCCATTGACGCCTGCCTGCGGGCGGCTGACGCCCACGACGTGCAGGTGGCCATCCATACCGACACCCTGAACGAGGCTGGGTTCGTGGAGGACACCATCGCCGCCATCGCGGGCCGCACCATCCACACCTACCACACCGAGGGTGCGGGCGGCGGCCATGCCCCGGACATCATCCGCATCTCTGCCCACCTGAACGTGCTGCCCTCCTCCACCAACCCTACAAGGCCCTACACGGTCAACACCCTGGCCGAGCACATGGACATGCTGATGGTGTGCCACCACCTGAACCCCGGCGTGGCCGAGGACGTGGCCTTCGCCGAGAGCCGTATCCGCCCGGAGACCATGGCCGCGGAAGATGTGCTCCACGACCTGGGCGTCATAAGTATGTACTCCTCCGACTCCCAAGCCATGGGCCGGGTGGGCGAGAACTTTACCCGCCTGTTCCAGACTGCCGACAAGATGAAGCAGATGAAAGGGAAGCTGCCGGAGGACGCTGCGGAGCATGACAACTTCCGGGTGCTGCGCTACCTGGCCAAGTTGACCATCAATCCAGCCATCACCCACGGCATCAGCCACCTGGTGGGGTCTTTGACGCCGGGCAAGCTGGCGGATATTGTGCTGTGGCCGGTGGGCACTTTTGGGGCCAAGCCCAAGATGATTATCAAAGGTGGCATGGTGGCCTGGGCGCTGATGGGCGACCCCAACGGCTCCATCCCCACCGCCGAGCCGCAGTTTTACCGGCCCATGTACGGGGCGCTGGGGTCAGCCCTGGCCCGCACCTGCGTCACCTTCGTCTCCCGCCGCGCCTACGAGCTGGGGGTGCACCAGCAGCTGGGGCTGCGGCGGATGGTGGCGCCGGTGCTGGGCTGCCGCACCATCACCAAGCGCCAGATGGTGCGCAACGACCGCACGCCCCACATCGAGGTAAACCCGGACACCTACCAGGTGCGGGTAGACGGCGAGTTGGCTACCGTGCCCCCGGCGGAGCGCCTGAGCCTGGCCCAGTTATTCTTCCTGGTGTAGATGCGATGAGAAGCGGCGAGGCCCTAAATCCCCCCGTACCCCCCTTTAGAAAAGGGGGGTTAGAGGGGTCTTCCATTGATGAAGGATGGTTAGCCAGTCGCCTTCTTACTGAAGGGGGGTTAACTAAGCCCCCCTTTGCAAAGGGGGGTGGGGGGGATTTCCGCCACCACAGCCGGGCCTTCCTCACCGCCCTCCAGCTATCCGACTCCTTCTTCCCCACGGGGATGTACGCCCACTCCCAGGGGATGGAGGGCATGGTGCGCCAGGACTGGGTGCGCGCCGCCGCCGACGTGGAGGAATTACTGGCCCACCAGCTTGCCTGGTCGGTGCTGCCCGCCGACGGCGTGGCCCTGCTCCATGCCTATCGCGCCGCCGTCCATAACGACCTGGCAACGGTAGTCGCCATTGACCAGCGCCTGCACGCCTTGAAATTGCCCTCGGAGCTGCGGGCCGCCTCTTGCCAGCACGGCCGCAGGCTGCTCCAGGAGACCGCCGCCTTTACCAGCCACCCCATGCACCGCAGCTTCCTGGCCGCGGTGGAACGCAGGGAATCGCCAGGCGCCGGCGCAGTGGCCCTGGGGGTAGTGTCTCATTGCCTGGAAATACCGGAGCAGTGGGCGCTGTTGGCTTTTTGCCACAGCTATTGCGTGGGCGTGCTCAGCGCCGGGCTGCGCCTGCTGCCCATGACCCACCGCCAGGCCCAGGAAATTCTGCGCCGCCTGCAATCCCTGGCCCTGGAGCTGGCCCAGGAAATTGCCCAGCGAGACTGGCGGGAGATGACCTCCTTCACTCCGGAGCTGGACATTGCGGCCATGAACCATGAGAGCAGCGACTTGCGGATATTTGCCAGCTAACAATTCACCGCGGAGACCGCAGAGAACGCTGAGTTTTTAAGAGTAACCAAAAATCCTCTGCTCTCCCCGCGCTCCCTGCGGTTAATCCTTCCCCCCAAGGAGAAAAGCCATGCCCCCACAAATTCCCCGCGTCGGTATTGGCGGCCCGGTGGGTTCCGGCAAGACCACGTTGCTGGAGGCCCTGGCGCCCCGCCTGCTGGCCCGCGGGCTGAAACCCCTGGTCATCACCAACGACATCTTCACCCGCGAGGACGCCGACCACGTGCGGCGCACCCTGGCGGGGGTGCTGGACCTGGGCCGCATCCGCGGCGTGGAGACCGGCGCATGTCCCCACACCGCGGTGCGGGAAGACCCCAGCATGAACCTGCTGGCGGCGGAGGAGCTGGCGGCGGCATATCCGGATTCGGACCTGATGCTCATCGAAAGCGGCGGCGACAACCTGACCCTGACCTTTAGTCCAGCACTAGCCGACTACCAGCTTTATGTCATTGACGTGGCTGCGGGCGACAAGATCCCCCGCAAGCGCGGCCAGGGCATCACCCAGACCGACCTGCTGGTGATTAACAAAATTGATCTGGCCCCCCACGTGGGCGCTGACCTGGCGGTGATGGAGCGGGACGCCGCCCGCGTCCGTGCCGGCAAGCCTTTCTTGTTCACCAACTGCCGCACCGGCCAGGGCCTGGAGGAAGTGGTGGCGCATATTCTCAGGGGAGTCGGGGTTGTTGCGGCCCGCTGCTGAACCGACTCCCAGGGCAGACACCCAGGTCTGCCCCTACGTAACCAGGGCGCAGGAGGGACTGGCGGACCTGGCCCTGGCGGTGCGGGAAGGCCGCACCCGCCTGGTGGGGAAGCGCACCGTCCCACCTCTGCAGGTACAGCGGGCGCTGTACCTGGACCACAACCTGCCGGACATGGCTTTTATTTACTTGTGCAACCCTACGGCCGGGCTGCTGGCAGGCGACCACTTAACAGTGCAGGCAGAGGTTGGCCCTGGGGCCAGGGCGCACCTGACTACCCAGGCGGCCACCAAAGTCTATTCCATGCCGGAAGGAAGCGCACGCCTGGACACCTGTCTAACCCTTGGCCAGGACAGTTGTCTAGAGTACATGCCAGAGCCGCTCATACCCTTCCAGAGCGCCCGCCTAAGCCAGCAGACACACATAAGAGTAGCCCCAGGCGCCACGTTGATCTACGGCGAGGCGCTGGCCCAGGGGCGGACCGCCCGCGGGGAAAACCTGGCCTATTCCCGGCTGCAAAACCGGCTGGAGGTGCAGGACTCGGCAGGGCATATCCTGTACTGGGAAAGCTATGACCTTTCGCCAGCAGCCCGCTCTCCCCTGGGCAGGGGCGTGCTGGGTATTCAAACCCAGGGCCACGGATACGCCGTGGGGACCCTCATTGTCGTGTCGCAGGCGGGGGATGCGGAGCTTCTGCTGCATCAGGTCCGCGCCGCAGTTGGCGGATGCCCCAACGCTGCGGCCGGGGCCAGTCTTCTGCCCGGCGGGCAGGGCATGGCGGTAAAGACGCTGGCTCCGGACACGGCATCGGCGCAAGGAGTATTGCGCGGCGCCTGGGCGGTGGCGCGGCGCGCCCTGCTGGGAGTAGACATTCCGCCTTCCAGAAGGGGCTAACACCAGGGGACCACTGAAGCCACGTCGCCACTCGGACAGGTTGCTGCCCTCGCCCTTCTGCTCACCCCGTCAGGTTGACACCCCGCTCCACAGTAAGATCTCCTGGTCAACAAGCACGACAAATATAACTCCACTTCTCAGTAAATAGTCCCAATAAGTGAATATATGACAATATTCGGTGAGTAACATCGTTAAATACTGCTATACTTGGGGTGGCAGGGCATATATTTGTGATGATGATGGTTGCGCCAATGAGCCCGGCCACCACCAGTCCAGAAAGCTGCAAAAAGGAGAGGTCCAGGCGCAACCAGGCGCCAGCGAAGAATATGGTCACAAAGACCCCGTAGACAATGCTGCGGAACCCCTTCACCACATCCGCGTGGAACTCGTGGGCGCTCCTGGACATTGCTACGCCCAACAACAATGCGCCTATAGTGCCGTGGACCCCGCTAAGCTCTCCGAAATATACAAAGAGCAACAGGATGCCCATCAGGACGCCAAAGGGAATTTCCCGGGCGCTGGTATAGCGCAACGCCAGGCGCAGCAACCGGGGCGCCAGCCAATGCCCCAGCACCCAGCCGCCCACCATAAAGCCTACAACTCCCAGCGCAAACCACAGAAGCTCCAGGGCCTCAAATTCCTGGCCCCCGCGGCGGTGAAAGTCAGCACGCTGACAATCAGCAGCCCCAAAAGCTCCACAATGACGGTGATGCTAAAGAGCTGGAGCCGGTGTGGTCCCGAAGCCGCCCCATATCCCCCAGCACCTTGGCCAGTACGCTCAAGCTGGAAATGGCCGCCACGGAACTGATGGCTATGGCCGGCGTCTAACCCAGCCCAAAGTACCGGCAGACCACCATAACCAGTGCGAAGGGAGCGGCAAACGCCGCCACCGAGGCCACAAACAGCCGCGTGCGCAAGTTTGCCAAGAACCCAGCTACATCAATTTCTTCCAGACCAACCAGGAAGAAAATACCGATAGTTATGAACAGCTCCAGCTCATCGCTGGGGTGCACCGCGGAAAATCCCAGCGGTCCCATGGGGAGTCCAGCCACCACGTCGCCCAGCAGCGGCGGCTGGCGCAGACGGGCGGCAACTTCCTCAAGGACTTTTGCCAGCAATATCAGTAAAGCAAGGCCAAGCATCGGGTTAGTCACTGGCGTCGCCTCATGTCAGTAAACCACGCACGTCTTCCACGCGCCCAGTCCATGCCACTTAACTCGGCAGCTTCCGCAAGTCTCCATCCTTGCCTGCCAGCACTAGCACATCCCCCTCACTCAGCTTGTCGTTCTCCGAAGGCACCAGCAAAACCCGGTGGCCCCGCACCAGCGCCAGCACCGTCACATCCTCATCCTGCTGGACTTTCTGCACGGTAGCGCCCTTCCAGTGGGTCTCCGCCGGAATCCGGGCTATTCCAAAGCCCTTGGTCACTTCCAGATAGTCCTTGATATTAGTGCCAAAGGCTCGCGCCAGCCGCATGGCGCTTTCCACCTGGGGTTCCACAATCTGGTCCACCCCAATGGCCTGCAAGACTTCCGAGTGCAGTTCGCTGCGGGAAACGGCCACCACGTGCTTAAGCCCCGCCCGGCGCATCAGAAGCGCCGCCAGCACATTGGCTTCCACGCTGGAACTGAAGGCTACAACTCCAGCGTCCGCGCCCTTCACAGGAATGTCCCGCCAAAGCTCCGGATCGGTGGCTTCTCCCTGCACCGCCTTGCTAATTGTCTGGCCCATTTCCCGCACCCGGTCGGGACGCCGGTCCACGCCCAGAATGTCATAGCCGGCCTGAGTCAGCTCTTTCGACAGGACTGACCCAAACCGCCCCAAGCCAACAATTACCACGTTTTTTGCCAAGAGGCACCTCCCTCTGCTGACTAACCAATGCCGATTTCCCTTTCCGGCAGCTGATAGCTGGGCTCCCTGGCGCGTTGGGCCAGGGCATAGGCCAAAGTCAACGGTCCCAGCCGGCCCAGGTACATGACCACTATGATGGTCAGCTTTCCCACCAGGCTCAAGTCCGGGGTTATGCCGGTGGTCAGGCCCACCGTGGCAAATGCCGATACGACCTCAAACAGGACTTGGCGGAACAAGAACTCTTCTGAGACGGTGAGCACCAGAGTCGCAAGGAAAATAACAAACAGCGTGAGCACCGCCACCGACATCGCCCGGTAAACCAGGCGGTGGCTGAGCCGTGCTCCCATAACCGAAGCGTGTTCATACCCGCGGACTGCAGCCAGAGAAGCCAGCACCAAAATTGCCAGAGTAGTGACTTTAATACCGCCGGCGGTAGAACCGGTGGCTCCGCCGATATACATCAACAGCATAAGTAAGAATTGGGTCTCGTCTTTGAAATCCGCCACACTCAGTGAGTCAAATCCTGCGGTACGGGCCGTTACTGAGTGAAAAAAGGCGTTGACCAACTTGTCGTGCCAGCTAAGGGGGAACAAGGTCTTGGGGTTTGTGAACTCAGTGGCGAGAATTCCCAGAAACCCGACGAGGAGCAAAATCCCCGAAGCAATTAGCACAATTCTGGAATTTTGAGATAAGGCTTTCCAGGTGCGTTTGCTAAAAATGTCCATCAGAACCAGGGCGCCAATGCCGCCAAAAAAGACCAGAAGGGCGGTTACCAGCAAGAAAAAAGGATCAGTGGCGTAAGTTGTCAAATTGGTGAATGGCGGCATCAAATCGAAGCCGGCATTATTAAAGGCAGACACCGCATGAAATACGCCCATCCCGATGGCCCTATGGTTCCCCTCCAAACCGTCCATGCGGTACCACAAAGCCGCCGCGCCCACTGCTTCAAAAAGCAGGGTCACCAGCACAGTTGCCCAGATAAGGCCAGCCACCGATTGGATCCCGCCGGCCTTAGAAACCTCCCTTAGTTCAAAGCGGTCACGGAATGATATGGGCCTTCGCAAGATAATGAGGATGAACATGGAGGCGGTCATTACCCCCAGGCCGCCCAACTGCACCAAGGTGATAATCACTACCTGACCAAAGGTGCTCCAGTGCGTGCCCGTATCCACCACCACCAAGCCCACCACACACGGCGGAGGTAGCCGTAAAAAAAGCAGTCAAAACATCCCAGTCAGTGCCTGGCGCTAGGGCCACGGGCAACGAAAGAAGTACCGTACCCAGCAAAATCAACAGGGCGAAACCCAGGGCGACACCGTTAACTCCCAATGTTTTGGGAGGGGCGGTCACTTGCTTGTCCAGGGTAATTGCCCTGGCCAACGGCCTGGATAAACCGTGGTCCACTTGTACCTGGACGGCGCTGTCCCCTTCTGTGGGCGTAAGATCAGGACGGTCAGTCACTAAGCAGACAATCCTTCGGCAGCAGCGGCATGAGACCACAATCCCTGGCCGCCAAAAAGTAAATGGGAAAATTCTAAGAAAGTGGACAATACTCCTAGGCGATTATACATAATTGCAACGCAGGTTCACCTTGGCAAATCTAGCACCGTCACGGGTTTTTCCCATTCACACCCGCGGCAGTGGCCCAGCATGTGCCACCTAATCCCATGCCAACATCAGAGCCGCCGACCAGTGTACGGCAAATTAGGATTAACTTTTTACATATTGATTGCTATTTTCAATGAGTCATCCGTAAGTGCACCACATTCCAGGGGCTGTTATATCATAATATGCAGGTTATACTCATGTGAGGATAAAGATATGTCATCCAGTCGTAGTTGGTGCGACTGGCTGGGGGCCGAGTCCAGAAACTCCTGGACGCGCCGCCCGAAGGCGCAGGCATCCCAGGCTACTCCAGGCACTGAATCCCCAATCCAGTGCCTGTCCCCGCAACGGGGACGCCTTTATCACCGGTGGAGCGGCGGCCAAAACCGCCAACCGGCAGCTTTCGCTCCGCCAGCTTACCCAAAGGCTGGTTGCATTATGCAGGTCTGCATCATGTCTAGGGATACCTGTCTCTCTCGCAGACCGAGGAGGGCTCAAAATAACGGAAGGACGGAGGGTTCTGGAACTGCGGCCGCCCCTGGCAATTAACAAAGGCACCGTGCTGCGGTCATTGATGGCGGCTCACCAATTGCGTGGCATCATCTATCTTGGCGATGACATCACCGACATGGACGCGTTCTATGCGGTGCGGTCCCTGCGGGAAACCGAGGATGTCAAAACTCTGGGCATCGGTGTAGTAAACGCAGAAAACCGCCCAGACTTTCTGGCGGTCATTGACCTCAAGCTACACTCTGTGGAGGAAGTGGAGGCGCTATTGCGCTGGCTGGTGGAGCAGACCTAATCGTCACCGTCGTCACCAGGCGCCGTACTCAAGCCGCCGCCATGCACCTGGGCGGCAACCGCGGGGCTGGCGCGCCTGCCCCCCGCATCAACGCAGGCGCTCTTTTCCCCCACGCCAAAGCCTCTTCCAGCAGATCGTAGGCCACTGGCACCACCACCAGGGTCAGCAGCATGGAACTGATGACTCCCCCCATCAACACCACTGCAATGGGTGAGCGGGACTCAGCCCCCGGCCCCAGCTTCAGAGCTAGGGGAATCATGGCAAACACGATGGTGAAGGAAGTCATCAATATAGGCCGCAGCCGGGTGGCCCCGGCTTCCAGAATGGCCTCCCGGCGGGCCACACCGCGCTTGTGCAGCGTATCTGCGTAGTCAATCAGCAAGATGCCGTTCTTGGCAACCAGGGCCATCAGCAATATCATGCCGATCATGGAGAACAGGTTGATGGTATTGCCGCTGACCAGCAGGCCGGTGAAGGCCCCCACCAGGGCCAGGGGGATGGAAAACATTATGGCCAGCGGGCGCAGCAGGCTTTCGTACAGGGCGGCCAGCAGCATGTAAATCATCAGGGCCGATAGCATCAATGTCTGCTGCAGGGATGTGAAGGTCTGGTTGAGCCGGTCCACCTGGCCGGTGAACACTACCCGGTAACCAGGGGGCAGTTGAATCTGCTGGAGTTGGGTCTCCAAATCCCGGGCCACTTCGCCCAGAGAACGCCCGCTGACATTGGCGCTTAAGGTAAGGCTGCGCTGCTGGCTGGCCCGGTTAATCTGGCTGGGGCCCAAGACCTGCTCCAGGCGGGCCACCTGGTCCAGGCGCACCGAACTTCCCGCAACCGGAGAGTAAATAGGCAGCGCGCCAAGGTGAGCGACGGTCATATGGTCGGCGCCCTCAATCTTCATCCGCACGTCGCTCTGGGTGCCGTCGGGACGGTCAAACTGGCCTGCTACGCTGCCGGTGACGGCAGTGCGCAAGGTCCCGGACACGCTGGATGCCGATATGCCCAGGGGCGCCATGCGCGTCCAGTCCACCACTGCATCCACCTCCGGCAGACCCGCCGGGTCGGAGAAGCGTACATCGGTGGCGCCGGGGGTATCCCGCACCACGGCGCTCACCTGGGCTGCCACCTCCTTGAGGGTGTCAAAGTCGCTGCCCAGGATGCGGATGCTGATGGGCGAACCGCCGCCGCCCAAACTGCTGGGGACGTTGCCGCTGACCGAAGCTCCGGGAATGGTGCGGCCAATGCGCCGGGCGTCCTGGAGCACCTCAGTGGCGGTGCGCTGCCGCTGCCCTTTATCCACCAACTGCACGCTAATGCTGCCAGAATCGGCCCGCTGACCGCTGCTGCCCACCGTGGCAAACACCCCCCGGACTTCCGGCAGTTCCATCAGCTTGGCTTCCAGCCTGGTCATAGCCTCGCTGGTGCCTTGCAATGAAGTGCCGGGCGGCATCTGCACTTGAACGTTGAACTGGTTATCATCCTCCACCGGCGTGTACTCGGTGCCCAGGATATGCAGGGGAATAAAAGCAATGGCTGTGCCCAGCGCAGCGCCTCCCGCCAGCAGGACCACCAGGGGATGGCCCAGCGCCCAGCGCAACACCTCCTGATAGTGCCTGGCCAGCCGGTCCAGGCTCGCATCCCACGCCTCGCCAAACCTGCCCAGGTCAAGGTATTGCCTTGCGGCAGCATCCCGGCGGCGGAGGTTGAACTTCTCCGGTTTTAGCCAGTGGGCCGCCAGCATGGGGGTCAGGGTGAAGGAAATGAACAGGGAGAAAAGGGTTGCCGCCACCACCGTCAGGCCAAATTCCCGCAGGAGCTGGCCCAGGGATCCGGAAATAAATGCGATGGGCAGGAACACCACCACATCGGTGAGAGTGATGGCAATGGCGGCGGCACCTATTTCGTTCCGGCCCTTCACTGCGGCCAGCAAAGGCTCTTCCCCCAGCTGACGGTGGCGGTGGATGTTTTCCAACACCACAATGGAGTCATCCACCAGAATGCCCACCAGTAAAGCCAGGGCCATCAAGGAGATGGTGTTGAGGCTGAAGTGGAGCAGATACATGACCAGGAAAGTAGAAATGAGGGACGTAGGTATGGCCAGCAATACAATGACGGTGTTGCGCCAGGCGTGTAAAAAGACCAGCAGCACCAGCCCGCACAGCACCACCGCAATCAGCAAGTCAGTCTGCACCGCATGAATGGAAGCCTTGGTGAACCGGCTGGCGTCGTTGGTCACGTGGAACTCCGCGCTGGCGGGCAAGGTAGGTTCCAGGCGTTCCAACTCCTCCCTAACCAGTTCCACGGTCTGCACCGCGTTAGCCCCGCTCTGCTGGACAATGGACAACCCTACACTGGGCTGGCCGTTGAACCGCTGCATTGTCCGTTGGGGCGCAAACGTGTCCTCCACCCGCGCCACGTCCCGCAAGTAAACGCTGCCAGCAGGCCCAGAACTCACCACTATGTCCCTAAACTGGTCCACACTGTCCAGGGAAGCGGAGGTGCGCACATCAAACTGGGTTACTCCCTGGTACACAGTGCCGCCGGGACTGTTGAGGTTGCTCTGGGACAAGGCGGTCTGCACTTGCTGCAGGGTCAGGCCATAGGCTTGCAGTTTGGTGGGATCTACCAGTACCTGGACTTCTGGACGCAGCCCGCCAGACACGTTGACCTGGGCCACACCCTCCACTGACTGGAGCCTTGGCGCAATGCGCTCGGTAGCCAGGGTGTATAGCTGGCCCAGGGAAACGTCTCCCGAAAGGGAGATGTTCATAATGGGCTGGGCGTTAATATCGGCGCGGATGACGTTGGGGGGGTCAATGTCATCAGGCAGGCGGCTGCGGATGGAGGACATGATGCGGTCCACCTCACCCACCGCCTGGTTCAGGTCAGCGTTGTCGGCCAGGGTTAGCCTTATAGTGGCCCGGCCTTCCGTAGATGTGGAAGTTATGTCCTGCAAGCCCGCCAGGCCGTTGACCGCCTGTTCAATGGGCCGGGCCACCAGTTGCTCGGCATCCCGGGCAGAAGCCCCCGGATACCCTACCTGGATGGTGACTACCGGAAATGTGATATTTGGGAGGCGGCTAACCTGGAGCCGGTCATAGGCCATGATGCCAATGAGCACCATGCCCAAAATGAACATGGCGATGGTTACAGGACGTTTGATGGCAAACTGGGTTATGCCCACAGCCAGCCTCTCACCAAGATTTTAGCCGGGCGGACGCTGCCGTTCTGTGGCCCCTTCCACCGAGACACGGTCGCCGTCCTTAAGCAAGTTCTGGCCCGCCACCACCACCCGGTCTCCGGCGTTGACGCCCTGCCGGACTTCGGTATTTTTGGAGTCAACCAGCCCTGCGTCCACCTTCTGACGCCGGGCTTTCCCTTCCTGCACAATAAAAATATAGCTTTGACCGTCGCCCCGCACCACTGCTTCTTTGGGCACCAAGACTGCGTTATCTCGGCCATCCAGTATGTCCACCTGGCCGGACATGCCTGGTTTCAGGACAGGAGCCCCAGCCAAGGGCGTCAACTGTACCTGGAAGGTGTGCGACTTCTCGTCGGCGGCGGGGGCAATGCGCTCCACCCCCAACTGGACTGGACCGCCGGTAATGGCTGGACTGGTAAAGGCGACGCGCTGGCCCGGCTGAAGTGAGCCGATTTTGCTCTCTTCCACTCGCAGAGAGATGACCATGTCCTTTCCTGCCAGGGTGACAATGGGAGACTGCGTGGCGGCCAACGCTCCCGGCGCCAGAAAGCGCTGGGTTATAAAGCCGTCGAAGGGGGCCAGCAACTGGAGGTCCGCCAACTGGTGCTGCACCAGGTCTGCCTGGGCCTGGGCCTGGTCCACCTGGGCCTGGGCGGCAGCAATATCTTGCTGGACGAAGGAGTCTTGGCTCAGCGCGAAAGTATATTCGGCGGCAGCCACGGCCGACTGGGCCGCGGAGATGTCCGCCATGCTGGGAGACTTCAGCAAGGCCAGCTTGGCTTCTGCCGATGCCAGGTCAGCCTCAGCAAAGTCCACGTCTGCTTGGGCCAGGGCGATGTCCGTCACGCTGGGGCTTTGCAAGGTTTCCAGGGCTGCCCTGGCGTCGTTCAGCGTCGCTTCTGCCGATGCCTCCGCCCACATTGCGGTCTGCACCTTCTGGGGCATCAAGGACGATGCGTAGATATTCCCCAATAGCGCGGCGATAGTATGCTGGCTGGATTCCGCCAGTTCCTGGGCGGCAGCTACATCGGCAGACGAAAGCTGCAAGCCAAAGACCTGAGGCAAATTCAGGATGGTTATTTTATTGGCTGCCAGGACTTCCCGTGAGTCCAGTAGAAGCTGCCACCAGTTCCGCACGTCTGCGCCCAGAGAGGTGGATTTCAGGTGGTGAGATATGGCGGCATTAGTATTGGCCTGGGCATCACCGAGCTTGCTCTGGGCTTCCGCCACATCAGAGATAGCATCGGCCAGGTCAGCCGCCGACGGGTGCTGGAGCTGGTAGAGTTTCAGCTGTGCGCTTTCCACATCGGCCCTGGCCTTGGCCACCTGGCTTTCCTGGGACTGAAGCTCCAACGCCGAAGGCGCCGCCAACTGCTGGAGTTTGGCCCTGGCGGCATCCAACTGCGCCTGGGCTTTAAGCTGGTTGGGGCCGATGGCGGCCTTTACCGCGGCAAGCTTGGCCTGGGCATTGCGCACGCCCGCCTGAGCTTGCTGCAACTGAGCGTCCAAAGTACCGTGGCTCAGTTCAGCGATTACCTGGCCTTTCCGGACTTCTGAACCCACGTCCACGTGGAGTTTGTCCAGCCGCCCGGTGGACAAGGGCGCCAGATTAACCTGATCGCGGGCATTCACAGTGGCGGGATACTCTGATCCTACGGCAATGCTGCCCATGACGGCGGGCGCTACCCGTACGGCCACCGATGGCGATTGGCGCGCTCCAGCGGAAGCCGCAGGCGGGGGCGCAGCCTGGGAAGTTTTGCAGGCCGCCAGTATGACCGGGGCCAGAAACGCTAGAATGACCAGGACGCCTACATGAACACGGCCCAAATGCGTTTCCTCCAGACCGCCTTTATCCTGGCTCTTTGCCATTGGAACGAGCTTCAGCCAGTCTTGGCCAACACTACCTAACGAAGCTCAGTATATGCCAGAGGACACATCCGTGTCATCCGTCCTTACGTGAACAAGCTCCCTCTGGCCCCGGCAGCTATCTAATCAGTCAAGCAAGCCTACGCCACTACCACGTTTTACACTGCTATTGCCAGGACAGAAGCAAGAAACACCAATGGATGGTAGTGTATCAATTAGCCCTTCGTCATTCCGGCGGAAGCCGGAATCCAGTAGAGAATTGTATCTATTCTGTATCTGGACACCGGCGAAGGCCGGTGTGACAAGTTGAGGCCTTAAGCAAACTGATACACTACTCAATGGAGCAAATCATTGTCGGAATAAGGTAGAACTGCTCCCGGCACACACTAGGGTTGACCCCACCGGTGGCAGGGACGGTTGCAGGCCAGGGGCAAGAACCAGTGGCTCCCAGCACGGATTTAAGACAGACGGACTTTGGACTACTGAGGAGAAACGCGGGAAGTCCGCACTTCTGCAGCCACAGAATGGGCGAGTGCATCCGGCTTATCCAACAACTCGCGGATCTTGCGCGCCAAGACATCTGGCAAAAAAGGCTTCAGCAGCACGTCTGTCCCAGGCGCGGCGGCATTGCCAGCTGCGCTACCGCTCACAGCATGGCCCGAGATGAACAGCACCTTGACACCCGGCTGAGCGATCTGAAGCTGCTGGGCCAACTCCTGTCCCCCCATGCGTGGCATTGCCACGTCAGTAACCAAAACATGGATTGGCTTGTCAGGATGGTTTCCCATCACGGACAACGCCTCTACGCCGTTGACCGCTTCAATGACCTCATACCCTTCCAGGCGGAGGCACCCTCCCACAAATTTCCGGACGTTGGGATCGTCCTCCACCAGAAGGACGGTCTCCCAGGCCGGCGGCCGGGGAGCCGCTTGAGGAGCGTCGGTAGTCCTCTCTGCCACAGCACTGACGGTTGGCAAGTAGATGGTGAAGGCTGCGCCTTGCCCCGGCTCGCTGGCGACTTCAATATGCCCGCCCGCCTGCCGGATAATCCCGTAGCAAGTGGACAGCCCCAGACCAGTTCCTTTGCCCAGTTCCTTGGTGGTGAAGAAGGGCTCAAACAGGTGGGCTTTGACTTCCTCAGTCATGCCAGCGCCGGTGTCCGCTATAGTGACGGCCACATATTTTCCAGGCGCCAGTATATGAAGCTGGGAAGCTTGTCCCTGCTGAATGATGACGCTCTTGGTGGAGATTCTCAGCTTGCCGCCTTGCGGCATGGCATCTCTGGCGTTGATAGCCATGTTAATGATAACCTGGACAAATTGGCCGGAATCTATCTTGACCAGGCCCAAGTTGGGGGACAGGTCTGTGGTCAGTTCCACCTCATCACCGATAACCCTGTTCAACATTCTGGATGTATCTGCGATTAACGAATTCAGGTCCAGAACCTTGGCAATCGCAACAACTTCAGCCAGGTGGCGGACATGAGCTGGGATAATGCTACCCACTGGCTAATGGTGGCCGCCGAACTGATCCCAGCCAGCTAAGAACCCTTTCTGGTACGACTGCGGCTCCTAACTCAAAACCCCCAGCCCGTTCTTCAACGGCTGGGGGTTTTCGTGCCCGGAAATGGTCAGCCCCAGGGGTGCAGGAGGCAGGAGGACTGATTAGCTGCCGCCCTCCACTTCAGTGCCGCCCAGCCCTTCGGCCTTGAATAGTTGCGCCTTGCGGGCATAGTTCTCGGCGGTGCGCTGTATCATTTGATGGTGCCGCTCGTTGGTTGGCTCCTCTCTGGCGGCGGCAGGGACGCCCACCACAAATGACCTGGCGGGGAACTCCTTCCTTTCCAAGACCACGGAACCACTGGCCACAATGGAATACTCCCCCAGAATTACACCATCGTTAAGAGTGGCGCCGTTGCCTATGAGGCAGTGGTTGCTGATGTTTTTGGCGTGGCAGGTGACTCCGTGCCCCAGGGTAACGTAGTCACCATAGTAGGAATCGGTGTCACCGTGAATTACGCAATTGTCCTGGATGTCCACATACTTCCCCAGGGTTATTTTTACCGTGTCGGCCCGGATTACTGTGCCAGGCCAAACGCTGGAATACTCTCCGATTTCCACGTCGCCGATTACGTACGCCGCTTCACTGACCCAGGCAGTGGGATGCACCTTGGGAGTCTTGCCCTGGTAGCTTCTTATCACCCTAATACTCCAATGAAGAGCATATATCTTGGCGGTCATCGCCAGCGGTTATTTTAGTGCAACGCTCCCCGGCTGAGCCACCGCCAGGTAAATAGCCAGGCACCGCCCGTTCAAGTCCGTCACCACCCAGGGGTGAGTGACCCAGGTGCTTTGGACATAGTGGGCGGTGGTAGGCAAGGTCTGGTAGAGCTGGCCTGCCCGCTGTAGTCTAGCCAGTAAACCCGCACGGGTTTGGTAGACCCGTTGGTGAACTCCACAGAAGTGACAACCGCGCCTTCCGTGGACCGTAAGTCCGGCTCGTTGCTGCAATCCAGGGGCGGCAAACTTGCGCGCGGCGCCGCCACCGTAGTGCTGGTAGGCGCGGGTGTAACCGCGACGGTGGCGGCAGGCGTCGCAACGGAAGTGGCGGCCAGTGGCGCACCGCTGGATTGGGCAGGCGCCGATGGAGAACTACCTGCTCCCAATCCGTGGCCGCCGCTTTGTCCGGAAACGGGCGTTGGCAAACCGGCGGAGGCCGCGCCAGAACTGGGCAGCAGCCCGCCTGGCACTGGAGCGCCTCCGCCAGGTGCACGGTACTGCCGGCTGTATGAAGAACTGGACAGGATGGCCTTGTCCGCCACGACCACCGTTGAGGCCAACAGAATGGGGCTGATGGCCATGCCGAGCAATACGCTCAGCCACCAAACTTCCTCCGGCATTCCCCACTTGCGGCGCACAGGCATCCTGGCCAGTCTGCTGCTGCCCCTAGACCTTGAGCAGCTTCTTTTCGATGGCGACGGACTTCAGGTCGCCCTGGTTGCGGATGTGCCGCTTAATCTTGGTGATGGCGGCCTTGACCAGGGCCGGGTCCAGCAGGGTTGCGGCCTGGCCAAAGCCAGCTTCGGTAAGAAGCTCGCCACTGGACTTGGTAATCTGGCCCAGCGCCCAGGTCACCTGCTTGCCAGCTTCATGCACGCCTTCGGGAAACTCCACATGGGAACCGCGGGCGCCCAGCTTGTCATAGCCGCCGCGGTGCCAATGGCCGGGCTGGTCGTGGCAGTCCCAGCGCAGGACTTCCTCATTGCCCACTTCTACGCCGATGGTGGGACCGCCGCATCCGGTCTTGAGAACGCGCATTGGCCATACATACGCCGATACCTGTCCATCCTGAGACAGGGGAAGGTGCAGAGCGTCGCCCAAGTAGGTCTCGCCAGCTATCTTGGTTGCCATGCCAGGACCTCCTCATCCTCTCGCCGCATAATTTGCGACGGATTTCTCCGATATCTTAAGGCAAGTTACGGGAAAATCAAGGCCGCAACAAGCGCCAGAAAAGTCCAGCCTGGCCTGGCGTTCCCCGCCAGGTGCGTTAGAATATCTCTGCCTGAGGGCATGTTTAAAAAGTCGTTGCGAGGGGCGCAACCCCAATGCAATCCTGCTTTAAGAGGAGAGATTGCATGGCTTCGCTCGCAATGGCCAATGATGTGCCTTTGTAGACACCTTCTGAAACCAGCAAGGAGCGTTAAGTATGGCAACCATAAACACAGTTCTGGGGCCAATAGATACCGCAAACATGGGGTACACCCTGAGCCACGAGCACGTGGGCACCAACTCCGCCGGCCTGCGTCACACTTACCCGGAGTTTGTTGACCGGGCGGGCATCATCGAGCAGTCGGTGGCGGCGTTCAAGGCAGCCTACGACCTGGGAGTCCGCACGGTGGTGGATGTGACCACCTTCGACCTGGGACGGGACATCCGAATGATTGAGGAAGTGTCACAAAAGACCAGGTTGCAGATAATCGCCGCCACGGGCAACCACCTGTCGGTGCCGCGCTCCTTCGGCGAAGTGTCGCCTGATTTAATCGTCCCCCTTTATGTCAGGGAAATTGAAGAAGGAATTGAAGGCACCGGCATCAAGGCAGGCATTATCAAGGTGGCCAGCGACCGGGGAGGGATAACTCCCCCGCAGGAGGTGATTCTGCGCGCCGCAGCCCGGACCCACCTGCGCACCGGCACGCCAATTTCAACCCATACCTGGTCTCCCGACCGGGTGGGGGAACAGCAGGTGCGTATTCTGGAGGAGGAGGGGGTGGACCTGAACCGAGTGTATATTGGCCACAGCAACGACGACACCGACCTGAGCTACTTGCTGGGGCTGCTGGAGAAGGGAGTCTGGCTGGGCCTGGACAGATATCCCGGGGGCCGCATTGCCGGGACGCCCAAGTGGGAGCAACGCACCGAAGTTGCCAAGCAGCTTATAGATGCAGGCTACGCCCACCGCATCATGCTGTCCCACGATTACTCAGTGCCCAAGGCCCGCCACAGCCCGGAGATGCAGGAAGAACGCCGCAGACTGAATCCAGACGGCTACACCTTTATCTCCAAGAAAGTGCTGCCCCGGCTGCGGGAGTTGGGCGTATCCAGCCAGGTCATTCAACAGATTACCGTGGAGAACCCGCGGCGCTTCTTTGAGGGGAGCTAGCGCTTCAGCTTTTCCCGGTACGTCTTGCGGAATTTGGCCATTTTGGGGGATATAACAAACTGGCAGTAGGGCTGCTGGCCGTTCAGCCGGTAGTACTCCTGGTGGTAGTCCTCGGCCACAAAGAATTCCTTGAAAGGAACAATCTGCGTGACAATGGGGTCATGCCAGGTCTGATCGGCCGCCAGCTCTTTCACCACCGCTTCCGCCGTGGCCTTCTGCTCCGGGCTATGGTAGAAAATGACGGAGCGGTATTGAGTGCCCACGTCATTGCCCTGGCGGTTCAACGTGGTAGGGTCATGCACCGAGAAAAAGACCTCCAGGATTTCCTGGTAGGAAATCACCTGGGGATCGAAAGTCACTTGCACCACTTCGGCGTGGCCGGTCCCGCCCGTGCAGACCTGGCGGTATGTAGGATTTGCCACCGTTCCGCCAGAGTAGCCTGACAGCGCCTGTTGTACGCCCTTCAACTCATTGAAGGCCGCTTCAACGCACCAGAAGCATCCACCGCCCAGTGTGGCCGTCTCCATTTCTTCCGCTCCAGCCAGTACTTTAGATGATTGTTGCCAAGGATGAACCCATCTGGAAGTTGCATTAGTTCACTGGTCCGCTCTTCGACAAGCTCTGAGCTTGCCATGAGCCAGCCGAAGGGGCGGAGCGTATCCGCACCGCTCATGGTTCGACGGGCTCACCATGAGCGGTCTCCTTCTGATACAAGCTTTTAGACCGACGCCCAGTAACTGAAAGCCGCCTCATCCAATTCTACGCCCAAACCAGGGCCTTCGGGCACCGCCAGGTAGCCGTCCTTGACTTCCATTGGCGTCTTGAGGATAGGCCGCTGGTCCCGGATGGACACCTGTTCTATGACGTACTCCTGGGAATACACCACGTTGGCCTGGTTGGCGCAAAAATGCAGGTGGGCCACGGTGCAGATGGTGGGCTGGACATTATGCACGGTGATGGGCCGTCGGAAAGTGGAAGCCACCGCCGCAATTTTCTGCATCTCGGTGAAGCCGCCCGCCTTTACAATGTCTGGCTGGACAATGTCCACCTGGCCTTTAAGAATCAGGTCGGCAAAGTCGCGGCGCGTGTAAATGCATTCGCCTGAGGCGATGGGCATAGACAGCGCCCCCGCCACCTGGGCAAGACCTTCCAGGTCGTAGTTGGGACACGGCTCCTCAAAGTGAAAGGTGCCCAGGTCCTGCAACTGCTTGCCAATTTCAATGGCCCGGTGGGCGGAGAATGCCCCGTTCACGTCCACCAGGATTGGATACCCGTCGCCCACTGCCCGGCGCACCTCGCGCACACTGGCCACTACCGTCTCTCGCGGGTCGTCCAGGGCGGCGGCCACGGCGTTGTGCAGCTTGTACCCTCGGAACCCCAGCTCGGCAAAATGGGCGGCGCGTTTCGCTTCTTCCACCGGCGTCAGAGTGCGCGCCAGCGAACTGGCGTACACTGGAATTTTGTCCCGGACTTTGCCGCCCAGCAACTGGTAAATCGGCACACCCCAGGCCTTGCCGCGGATATCCCAGAGGGCAATATCTATGCCCGCCATGGCGCAATAGACCGCGCTGCGGGTGTCTATGGCCACGCCCGCGCGGGACATCTCTTGCCAAAGGCCCTCCGCATTGAGGGGGTCTTTGCCGATGAGGCAGGGCGCCAGCACGCTCTCTGCCGCAGTCTTGTAGATGGCGGCATTGCGCCGGAAGATTTCTCCGATGCCGGTTATCCCTTCATCGGTATGCACCTTGACGAAGGGGAACTGCTTGTCCAGGATAAAGCACTCGATAGCCGTAATTTTCATGTAATAACTCCCGGCGCAGACTTACGCTTGCACCGCCGCCGCAGTTTACCGCAAATCCAAGGGAGAAGGTAGTCATTCCGTGACAGATGGTACTCCATACATTCACCGTTTGGGTACTGACCTCACATACTGTATCGAAGTATAATAACCCATGGCGTCTCGGAGTCCGGCAATTTGCTCTAGTTATCGTTGTTAATTAAGCAAGAGGAAGGGTAAGGGTGATGCTGTTTATGCGATTGCGGCGTTGGTGGCCTGTTGCAGCGCTGGTGCTGCTGGCCAGTTTGTTTGGCGTGCTGTACCAACTCCCGACTGCCTACAATTCCCTCAAGGTGTTTGACAATTTCGCCGCCAGTCAGGCGCCCGGCCAAGTGACCGACCCAGTGGTGGTGGCAGCCGGTGACATTGCGGGCTGTAACTTCACCACCGACTCAGCCACCGCCACACTGGTGGACAGTATTCCGGGCACTGTGCTTACCTTGGGGGACCATGTGTACCCCAGCGGCACTACCGACAACTTTAACAACTGTTATGACCCGGTGTGGGGACGCCACAAGGCCCGCACCCAGCCTGCCCCGGGCAACCACGATATGCAAGGCACCGGCGGCGTGCCCTACTATACCTATTTCGGGGCCAACGCAGGTCCAAACGGGCTGGGTTACTACAGTTACGACCTGGGCGCATGGCACGTGGTCTCCCTCAGCAGCCCCAGTTCTGCTCAAACCAGCTGGCTGCTCAGCGACCTGGCGGGCCGCAGCAGGTCTCAGTGCTTGCTGGCCTATTGGCACGTCCCGGCCTTCAGCTCCGGCACCACCCATGGCGGCGTCAATCCCAACATCATTCCGATGCTCCAGATTCTTTACGACAACGGTGTGGACGTGGTGCTCAATGCCCATGAACACATCTACGAGCGATTTGGCCTGCAGAACCCGGCAGGCCAAGCCGACCCCGTAAACGGCTTCCGGCAGATTACCGTAGGCACCGGCGGAGCTGGACTGTCGCGCATTGGCACTGTTTTGCCCAATAGCGAGGTCCGTAACGCCAATACTCACGGCGTGCTCAAACTTACGCTGCACCCCACCAGCTACGACTGGCAATTTATTCCGGTGGCGGGCAAGACCTTCACCGACAGCGGCGCCACCAACTGCGGCGGAGTCGCAGGGGGGGCCGACGCCTACTCCGGCGCCGACGCCAACTCCCCTGCCGCCACCCACTGCAGAGGCTGTCGGACCTTATGCTGGAGCTGAAGGCAGCGCCGTGACCGTCACTGGCACAGGATCGAGCGAACCCGGCGGCAGCGCTTTAACCTACCTGTGGGACCTGGACAACGACAATCTATACGATGATGCCACCGGAATTACGGTAGCAGTGGTATTTTCCGACAACGGGACTTTCAGCATAGGGCTGAAAGTCACCAACACCCTGGGCAAAAGCGGGACAGACACTGCCTCAGTAGTGGTTGCCAACGTGGCGCCGGTGGTGAACGCAGGCCCCGATGCCACCATCAACCAGGGTGCCGCTTTTTCCAGTTCCGGCTCCTTTACTGACGCCGGCAGTGATACCTGGACAGCCACCGTGGACTACGGCGACGGCTCAGGCATTCAGCCGTTGACCCTGACGGCCAGCAAGACCTTTGCCTTGAGCCATACTTACAACTCCATAGGCGCGTTTAACGCCGCCGTTTGCGTAACCGACAACAACGGCGGCGCAGGATGCGACACCGCAGTGGTCACGGTGCTGGACGTAACCCCGCCCTTCACCTCGGGCCACGACCCGCTGCCGGGAGCCACCAACGTACCCGTTTACACCAACATTGTGGTGCACGTGAAAGACTTGGCCGCAGGGGTCAACCTCTCCAGCCTGAAGATGACGGTGGAAGGAACCGTGGTGTCACCAGCCATCACCGGCTCGGCGGCGGATTACACGCTGACCTACGACCCAGCCGTTAACTTTGCCAATTCCCAGGTAGTGGATGTGACCGTGGAAGCCGGGGGCCTGGCGGGCAACGTCATGGCCCCGTTTGTTTATTCCTTCACCATTGTGCCGCCGCCAGTGGCCACTGTGGGCACGGAGGTCCTGGCAGTTCCTCCGGCCACGGCTTTGTGCAATTTCAACAACTGCAACGTGAAGGTAGTGGCCTCCGGGTCCTCCGTCTATGTCAAGGCCACAATCACCAGTAGCGACCCATCGGCGACGCCAACGGGCAGCGTGAGTATTGCATACTTCACAGGCACCTCAAGCTGCAATGTCCGGCCTGCCTCCATGCAAACAGTGGCCCTTAGCGGCGGCAGCGGTGTCACAACCGCCCAGTCCAGCAACTATGGCCCGCTGGCGGTGGGGACCTACTCCTTCAAGGTGCAGTACATCCCCAACGCAGCGGCTACCGCCCTGGGGTTCGTTGGCGCGCCTGGAGAATGCGCCGGCCTGCTGGTGCAATAGCCGGTGACTATACGTCAAGGAGCGCCTCCTGGCACACAGGGGCGCTCTCTTTCTTGGAATGTTGCTGGGCCAGTAGCGGCCCTTCCCAGTGGCGCACCCGCCGCCCGGGAAGGTGAATAAAAACCCCTAACAAAATGCCGAAGTTGTCACCCTGAGTCCTTCGGCTGAAGGACGAAGGGTCTGGGGTGGTGGGCGCTTGCCCCACCCCAGCTTCTTTGCAGTCCCGATAGCATCGGGACTCCTCAGAATGACATCCTTCATTTTGTTAGGCACTCTAAAGCTCTGACTTGCCAGTGCGGATGGTATAAGCGGTATCCACCGGCGTGACGAAGATTTTGCCGTCGCCCGGATATCTGGAGAAGGCTGCATCATGAATCACCTTGGCTGCCTTTTCCACCTGGTCATCATTGACCACTATTAGCACCAGGGACTTGGCCAGCTCATCATAAATGTGGCTGCCCACTTGAATGCCCTGTTGCTTGCCCCGCCCCACCACATCCCATTTGGTAAGCGCCGGGAACCCAGCCTTGGCCAGGGCTGCACCTACGGCTTCCTCTTTTTCCGGGCGGACCACCGCACGTATCATCTTCATGGCTGGCCTCCTTATACACAAGCTATTCAAATACCCAGGCGGAACGGTCATGCGATCGCTGTTGCTGGTGTTAAACCAGCACCGGGACCATCAAAACACGGGACTCAGCCTCGGAATCCCGGGTAACCTTTTTCAGCACCTCCAGGTGCCGCAGAACGACGGGCACAACCTCTTCCAGCATATCTACGGGTATCAGTTCCATGATTTTTTCGCCAGGCTTGGGCTCGGTGCCGGTGCGGCCGCCCACAAATATGCTTACTGCATCCACCACCTGGCCGTTGACCCGCGCCTTGGCCCCCTGGAACCCCACATCCGCCGCTTGATGGTTGCCGCATCCGGCAGGACACCCCGACCAGTGCATGGTAAGGTTGGATGCACCGGGAAACCGCCGGGCCAGGGCGTTGGACAAGGCCAGGCCAGTGCCCTTAGTCTCAATCAAGGCCAGGTTGCAGTAATCCACGCCGGTGCAGGTAACCAGCCCACGATGGAAGGCGGAAGGCACCGGCGACAACTCGCGCAGCAGCGGCTCGGACAGCAGGGCGGTCAGGCGATGCTGGGGCACGTTGACCAGAATAGCGTTCTGGGCGTTGGTCAAACGTACGTGGCCGCTGCCGTATCTATCGGCCAGAAGAGCCAACTCCTGCATCCGTTCGCTGGTTATGCGGCCCGTGGGCACACACAGGCCCACGGAATACATGCCAGGCTGCTTCTGCCGCTGCACGCCCAGGTGGTCCGTGTGAACAGCATGGCGCACATCCCGGCCGGCCCGCTCCAGGGGAAGCCCCCAGCGGTCCTCCAGGGCTGCCCGGAACTTGTCCACACCCCAGGCCTGGATGAGAAAGGCCAGCCGCACCTTGTTTCGTTGCTCCCGCACGCCTTCGTCCCGGAACAGCAGAGTGACCTGGGCCGCCAGCCGTGCCGCGTTTTGGGGCGTGACAAAAATGTCCAGGGGTTGGGCTACGGTCATACCGCCGGAACCCATTTTGCCCCCCGCCACCACGTTGAAACCGGGCTGGCCGTCGGAGGTGCGCACGGCCGGCGTCATACCCAGGTCCTGGGTCTCGGCATGGGTGCAGTTTTCCAGGCACCCGGTAATGGTCACGTTGAACTTGCGGGGCAGGTTGGAGAACTCCTTGTTGTTCAGAAACATCCGCGTGTATTCAACGCCCACGGGCGAAGCGTCCAGCAACTCGTTGGCAGTGAGGCCGGAAAGCGGACAGCAGCTAATGTTGCGGATGTTATCCAGGCCGGTCTGCAAGGAGGTCAGATCCACCCCTTGCAGCGCCTGAATGATTTGAGGCACATCCTGGATTTTGACCGCGCGGAGCTGCGCCTGCTGGCGGGTAGTCAAGTCCAGCACCCCGTTGCCCAACCGCTGGGCAATGTCCGCCAAAGCGCGCAACTGGGCGCTGGTAGCCTGGCCGTTGGTGATGCGTATCCGCATCATGAACAGCCCAGGGGTGGGTTTGCGGAAGAAAGTGCCAATCCATTTGAGGCGCTCCCGGTCGCCGGGATCCAGGGTCTCCCAGCCGCCGTGTTTGGCGGCCAGTTCGTCAATCTCCTGGAGAATGTCCAGGCCATCTTTCTCAGCCTTGATTTTTTCCATGGGGTTGTTGCCGGGTTTCATAGTGCGCCTCCTTTCCGCCCTCCCAGAGTGCTCAACTAGGGTTGCAGGTAAGGGACCATAATGACTCTCCCCGGCACTGCTTCAGGCGCCGGGGTAGGCTGCGCCCAGGCCCGGCGCCAGCCGTTTTCCACCAGCACCAGGACTCGCAACGCCACCAGTGCGGTCAAGGCAGCCCCCGCCAGCACCAGCAAACCCGGCCCAAAGGAGCCGCTAACTTCCCTGGCATTCCCCAGCAAATTGGGAAGGAAGAAACCGCCCAAGCCGCCAAAGGCCCCGATAATTCCAGTGGCCAGGCCAATTTCCCCAGAGAACCGCTGAGGCACCAACTGGAAAACTGCGCCGTTGCCCATGCCCAGGCAGGCCATCCCGGCGATGATCAGAACCATCATGATGCCCAGGGCGGGCAGGCGGCTGGCTAGCACATACACCAGGCTGATGCCCAGCAGCAGGGCGGTGAGCATGGCCACGCCGCCAAATTTGTCGGACAGATAGCCGCCCGCCGGGCGCAGGCCGCTGCCTACTACCGCAGCAGCGGCAGTCAGGTAACCAGCGGTCACTGGCGCAACGTGGTACTGGTCTCTAAGGAAAATGGGCAGGAAACTGCTCAGCCCTACGTAGCCTCCGAAGGTGACGCTGTAGAACAGGCAGAACCACCAGAGGTCCGCTTGTTTCAGGGCCAAGAACTTTGGGCCGCCAGCAGCAAGGGCAGGGCACCTTTGGGATGCAACTTGCTGTTGTTCCTTGGCCATAAGCACGAAGGCCAGCAAGACCACCGCCAGGGGCAGCATGGCCAGCGCCAGCACGTTGTGCCATCCAACTAAAGCAGCCAGCCGCGGCGCCAGCAAGTTAGCGATGACCGTGCCGCTGTTGCCCGCGGCGGCTATTCCCATGACCAGGCCCTGCCGCTCCTTGGGATACCACCGGCTGGCCAGGGGCAATGCCACGGCAAAGGACGCGCCTGCCGCCCCCAGCATAAGGCCAATGCCCAGCAGCGCCGGAAGACTGTCGCCCATCCGCCAGCCCAGGGTCAAAGGCAAAAACAGGAAGACCAGCAATCCGGCGCCAATGCGCCTTCCACCAAAGCGGTCACTAAGCAATCCCAGAGGTATTCGCAGCAGCGCCCCGCTGAGGATGGGCACCGCCACCATGAGGCCCTTCTGCGCCGACGTAAGTCCCAAGCTCTCGGCAATATACACGCCCAGTGCGCCCAGCAGCACCCAGAGCATGAAACTGACGTCAAAATGCAGGAAAGAGGCTATAAGCGTTGGACGGTGCCCCACGTTCATACCTCCAGGGTGCTGTCGCCGTCGCCCATGCGGCCCACTACCACGCCAGCCAATTCCTGGCCCACTGAACCCAGCACTGCGGTGCGGCTCTGGCCCAGCAGCCGTTTGATGCCCACCGGGTCCTTGCGGTAAGCCCGCACCAGATGCACCCACTTGACACTCTTGTAGCCTTGCAGGAAGGGCACCAGCGAGCGCACCGGGCCGCCGTACTCCCGGGGCAGCGGGCGGCCCGCCAGCCCAAAGACCAGCAGCACCCGGGGGTCGCGGGCCATAGTGCGGGGAAGCCCTTCAAAATAGAGGCCGTCAGCGGAGTGAAAGGCAAAATAGCCGCTATCCGGGGCGTCTACACCGATGGCATCCAGCACATCCACCAGGCGCACCCCCTCCACCTCCGGCTCCTCAGACCAGTTAAAAATCTGGCATACCAGGGGGACGCGCCCATGCACCCGGGGCAGACTCAAGAGTTGGGCACCGGTGACCACGCGCCGCTGGCTGTTGACGTCGGTGAAAGTCAACTGCCAGTCTTCCAAATAGCTGGCCGGCGGCATTGGGAACAGCGACAGCACGGGCAACGGCTCCGCCTCAAAGTCCATCACCGCAAACTGATCCTTAAACTTGGGGTAGTTGACGCCTTCGCGCTTGGCCACGTCGTATCACTCCCGTCCCTTCAGCAGTAATTTGCCAGGGCTGCCTTCAGGCTTCTTCCACCGGGCAGACAAAAATCTTGCCATCGCCGTGGTTGCCGGACTGATTTATTCGCAGCAGGGTACGCACTGTTTGCTCCACCTGGTCATCGGGCACCATCCAGGACATGAGGCGCTTGGAAAGGAAGGCCATGCCTGCCTCCTGCTCACCCTGGGCGCGGCGCAGGTACTGAAGGCCCTGTTGGCGTCCGCGGCCCATGACACGGACATGGAGCAATTCTGCAAGGCCGACGCTGCGCATGGCGTTTAGTGTGGCCTCTCGCCGCTCCGGACGGACTATCGCAATGACTTCCTTCACTGCATCCACCTCATTATCGCCGGTTACTAATACGTAATCATCCTAAATTATGAAGTTAAGTGGACGCCAACAGAACTTGTTGGCAAGTTAAAGTATGTAACGCAGGTATTTCCAGAACATTTCTGGAGTGTAACGTCGTTGTTAAAAACTTGTTACTTATTTGTAAACCAAGGCAGCAAGGTGGGTATGTGCTCAGGAGCATCCTGCAAAGCTATAAGCGCCTATCCAATAACCGCAGAGAGCGCAAAGAAAGCAGAGAGTTTGTATTGGATTCCTTTTATCTCAGCGGTCTCCGCGTACTCAGCGGTGAGTTTTTAGGATGGGCACTAAAGGGCAATGGCCCAGCTTGCCGTGGCGAGCATTAGGAAGGCTTACGCCGCACCGGCAAAAGCCGGCGCCCAGGCGCGGGGGCAGGTGAACAACTAGCCGGATCCCGGCCTGAATTCAGAAAGGGAAGTCCCAGAAGGATCAGCCCACCTTGGGGCTAGTGGAAGGGACTGGTGTCTCCGGCGTGATGGTGCCCCGCCCTGCCGCCTGCGCCAGCGGCTAGGGCTAGCCGGGTCTTGAGGTTGGAGTAGGCCAGCACCGCCACAAAGACCAGAGCGGAAAACAGCACCACGCTGGCCCCGGAGGACACGTCCACATAGTAGCTGATGTAGACCCCGGCCAGCCCGCAAAAAGCTCCCACGGCAGTGGAGAGCAGGATCATGGTCTTGAAGCTGTCGGTGAGCAGCCGGGCAACTATGGGCGGTATGACGATGGCGGCGGCGATGAGGGTGACGCCCAGTATTTGCATGGACACCACAATGGTGGCGGCTAGCACCAAGGAAAACAGGGTGTCAACCCAGCCCGTGGGCACGCCGTAAAAGCGGGAGACTTCCGGTTCAAAGGTGGCAAACAAGAAGAGTTTGTAGCCAGAGAACAGGATTATGGCGGTGGCCGCCGCCACCACCACAATGGCCAGCAAGTCGCCCTGCGTGACTCCCAGGATGTTGCCGAACAAGGCTGCATCGAAGCTGCGTGTGAAGGTCTTGTACCGGCTAATCAGGGCAATGCCCAAGGCAAAGCTGGCAGTGGTGATAATGCCAATGGCCGCATCGGAGCCAATCTTATGTTTTCTGGTGGTGAGGGTGATGAGAATGGCGGAGAGGAAGCCCCACAGGCTGGCTCCCACAAAAAAATTGAAGGACATGACGTAGCTGACCACTGCGCCGCCAAACACCGAGTGGGACAGCCCATGCCCTATGTAGGCCATGCGGCGCAGGACGATGTATACGCCGATGAGGCCGCACAGCCCGCCCACCAGGGTCGCCGCCGCCAGGCCACGGACAAAGAACTGGTATTGAAAAGGCTCAAGCATGGCTGTCCGCAGCGCCTGCTTCGGCCGCGCCCTGCCCTCCGGCGTTACGGCTGGAGTCGCCGCCGTTGCGGTTAAACGGGTGCGGGCTTTCCGCCACCAGCATCATGCCCTGGTAGTTAATCACCGGCATCTCGGCGCCATAGGTCTGCTTGAGGACCTGCGAGGTTATGACCTTGGCCGGCGGGCCTTCGGCCAGAACGTACCCGTTAAGGCAGACCAGCCAGGGCAGGTGCACGGCCACGGCGTTGATTTCATGGGTGGTAAGGATGATGGTGACGCCCTGGTGGTTCAGTTCATGGAGCAGGTGCATCACATCATCGCGGGTCTTGATGTCCACGCCGCTGGTGGGTTCGTCCAAAAGCAGCAAATCGGGACTGCTGACCAGGGCGCGGGCCAGGAACACCCGTTGCTGCTGCCCGCCGGACAGCTCACGAATGTGCCGCCGGGCCAGGTGGGAAATGCCCAGCCGGTCCATCATCTCCCGGGCCAGCTTCCAGTCCTGACGCCGGTGCCAGGGAAAGAGGACGTTGTTCATGGTGCGGCCCATCATCACTGCCTCAGCTACCGTGACCGGAAAGTTCCAGTCTATGGTTTCCAACTGGGGCACGTATCCCGCCTGGGGCCGCTGCCGGGCAATGGAAACGCCGTGGACCAAGACTTCGCCGTGGAAAATGTGGGCCGCGCCCAGCATAGTGCGCAACAAAGTCGTCTTGCCGGAACCACTGGGGCCCAGCAAGCCAATAAAATCGCCGGGCATAACCCGCAGGTCAACCTGGCGCAGCACTTGCTGGCCTTCATACCCGCTGGTGACTCCGCGCAGCTCAATGATTGGCTGGCCCGGCGCCCGGTGATGCGGAGTAGGATGAAGCACGACTTACAGCTACTGCAGGTAGATTGCCGGACTGGCGCCGGAGAATACCGGGCTGGCATCAAAGCCAGATAAGGAGTCCACCGTGCCGCCCAAGGCGGGAATCATGATTTCCATATTTTGCAGCATCAGGCCCAGGTAGGAATGGAGGGTATCTCCAGGCGCGCCAGGCAGATCGTCGTCCCGTAATTCATCAACATACCTTGCCCCAGCTTCCTTGGCGATAGTCTCCAGCACCGTGCTGGGGAACACTTCTGAACCGAACACCGCCGGGACTTGCTGCTGGCGGATCTGGTCAATCAAGCCGGCCACCTCCTTGGCCGAAGGCTCCGAGAAGTCCGAGGGCTGGGCCGCGCCAATGACCTCCATGCCGTACCGGCGGGCAAAATAGGCCCAAGAATCGTGGTAGGTCAGCAGTTTGCGGCGGCCGGGCGGAATAGTCTGGACGGCGGCGCGAATGCCTGCATCCAGGGCCTCAATGCGCTGCCGGAACTTGCCCAGGTTCTCCTGGTAGTAATTGGCGTTGGCGGGGTCCAGCCGGGACAGTTCCGCCTCCACCAGTTCTGCATACTTCAAGCCTAGAAGCGGGTCCGGCCAGAGGTGGGGGTTAGGGTGCCCTTCTGATTCTGGAAAGGAGAAGTCAAAGGCCCACTGGTCTTTAGAGATGGTCCCGTCGCCCAGGGACAGAATTACCGCACCAGGCTTCTTGTTAGCCTGGGCCATCGCCAGCGTCGGCTCCTCCAGAAACAGTCCATTCACAATGATAAGGTCCGCCTTGGCAAGCGCCCCTGCCACCGAGGGCGCAGGTTCAAAAGTGTGGGAGTTGGTCCCTTCCGGCACAATGCCTTCCAGATGAATACGTACACCGCCAATGTTCTCCACAATGCTGGTGATGGGAGATACGGTGGTCACCACTTGCAGCCCCAGTCCAGGGGCTGTCGGGGACGCAGGGGCTGGCCTTTGGGCGCAACCCACTACGACCATGAGCAAAGGCATAACCAGGACGCCAAGCAGCCTGCAACGCATGGTCATCCAGCCCCTTGCGCTTCCCCGCCCGCAGCGTGGCAAGAGGCGCAGACGCCGGACACGGCAAAGTGGTCCAGGTCCGGTTCAAAGCCAAAGTCCCGGGTCAACACCTGCCGGAACTCCTCCAGGTAATGGGGGCTGAGGTTGAAAGCGCCCCGGCATACCCGGCAGACCATGTGATGGTGGTGGCCGTTGGGATCAGTAAGCTCGTAGTGCAGGCGGTCGCCAATGGCCACCTCGGTGACCACCCCCAACCCTTTCAGCAGGTGCAGGTTGCGGTACACTGTGGCGATGTCCATGTACGGGTAGGCCGCCTTGGCTCGCTGGAATACTTCGTCCACTCCCATGTGCCCGCCGCCTTCGGCAATGATGCTCAGCACCAGCAGCCGCTGGGGGGTCAAGCGGTAGCCCCTGGCCCGCAAGGACTCTATCACTTGTTCTTGGTTGCTCATAATAATGGCAGTTAGTGTAACTGATTGCGAATACATAGACTAGCATAAATTGACGGCTTGTCAATACCAGCAGCGGCTTTACCTGGGTTGATTCATCCTCGGCGGGGGTAGGGGCAGACCCATGGGTCTGCCCTTGGGTGGAGGGCCATGCCGGGAACGCCCACACGGGTGCGCCCCAACGATTAGAGAATGAACCGGCCCTGCGGCTTTGCCCAAAATATCACCCTGAATCGCGATTGCATCGGGACGAAGAATCTAAAATCCTGGAAATTTAGACCCTTGTATTTTATATAAGGGAGCAAAGAATGAGCTTCGCTCCGCTCAGGGTGACATTAATTGAGTGCAAAACGTTACTGACTATCGAAAGCCCTACTTTTGAGGCAAGGCTGGCGGTCTAAATGTTCCGCTATCTGGGGTTAAAACCAGCCAGGCGGCCCGCCGGGGGCTGTTGCTGCGCCACTCGTGGGCGGCGTTGGGCTGCACCAGGACTGCGTCCCCCTCCTGCACCGGATAGGCCCGGCCGTCCACCACCAGGTCGCAGCCCCCTTCCATCATGTAGGCCAGGTGCTCGGCGGGATGGACGTGGTTGGGAGCCACGCTGCCCGGGTCCAGGGAGCGGAAGGCCATTATGTAGTTCACCGCGCCATCCGCCGCATTAAGTATTGGGCGGGCCGGGCCGTCGCTCTGGTCTATCTGGCGCAAGTTGCGGACTACCGGCGGCTGGCCTGTGCCCCTGACGCCCTGTACGGCGGCGCTGGGGTTACGAGAAGCGGCCAGGGGATTGACCTCGATGCGCCGTATGGAAGTGCGGCCAGTGTTACGCGTCACGTGGTCTACGTTGGCCGGAATTAGCATGGCGTCGCCTGCGGCGATGGGATACTCTCTGCCATCGCACACCAGCGCACCAGATCCTTCCAGGATGAATACCTCATGCTCCCAGGGGTGCAGGTGGTGGGAACTGGTTTTGCCCGGTGCAATGACCGAGTAAGTCATGGTGCAAGTCGGTGGATTGTCTTCCAACGAAACCAGACGCACGCTGGGGCCGCCCGGCTGATAAACTTTCCGGTAATTCCTGATTAGCGGCGGCATCTCAATACCTCCTAAGAGCTTGTGTGGGAAATGCCGTCTACCCAGCCCGCTCATCCTGAGCTTGTCGAAGGATGAGTAGCTTTTAGCCCGCTCATGGTTCGACAAGCCCCGACCTGGTCGGGATCCCAATACGTCGGGACTCACCACGAGCGGGAATTGTCACACGCCCTCTGGGACAGCTCCGGCAATTTCTCTGCAGGGTATTATAGACGGCGGGTCAAAACGGGCGATGGGTAGACTCACAACTCGCCCAGGCTCCAAAGTAAAAAGAGGCAGGCCGCCCAATAGGCGGCCTGCCAGTTGCTGGGCGAATCTGAATATCAGTCTGGGTCAGGGTGCGGGCCAGAGAATGGTGATTAGCGCCGACCTAGCCACGTCGTCCTTGGAGGGTTTGCCGTGGACGGTTACCGAAAAAGTGTTGATGGCCGCCTCCTTGGCAGCGATGGCCGACGAGATATCCAGGGTTCGCTCCTCGTTTGCTTCCAGCCCTCGCAAAGACCATGATGTCCGGTTGACCACCAGCGTCAGTTGCAGCACGCCCGGGTCGCCGTTCTGAATGATGGCAACAACCCCGGTGCCTGGCGGGATGCCGCACTCCGGGCAACCGGGCACCTCATCGGTCACGGTAACAGTCACCGGCTTCCCCCGTCCCCGTTCAATGGGGATTTCAATGGGATCACAAGCAACCTTGTTTCCCGCCACGTCCTTGGCCAGGAACTGCAACTGAAGCCCCTGCCCAAGATTAATCTGGGTGGCCCTAACTGCCACGGGCAAAGTAGTGCCGCCCATCAGGTTGGGCACTCCCACGGTGGGGTCGGTCAGACCGGTAACTACTGCGTTGACCACGTGCAGCACGGTAATGCTATACAGACCACTCTGAGCGTCCTGCACCGACATTTCAATGTAACGCTTGCCGTTTTGGTCGGTGGCGTACGCGGTCATGGTGCAGACTGGCTTAGCAGTATCAGGCACCATATCATCGTTGGTGATGGTGCAGGTCCGCGACTCTCCCAGCGCCAGGATCACTGACGCCCCGCAGTCGTAGCCGGTGGTGGTGTAACCCCCAGGCCCAGACTCGGAGAGGGTGTAAGTACCGGCGCTGACATCTCCCTCAGCGCCGCCCGCGCCTCCAATGGGCGTACGCCCAGCAGCAGAAAGGGTCCAGTCCGTGGCCGCCGCAGCGCCGCCGTTATTGTTCACCACCACCTTCACCAGCTTCAGGTGCGCCGGGACGTCGTTGTTGGTGATGGTGCAGGTGCGCGACTCTCCCAGCGCCAGGGTCACCGATGCCCCGCAATCGTACCCCGTGGTGGCATATCCGGCTGGCCCGGACTCTGAAAGAGCATAAGTGCCCGGCGCAACGTCGCCCTCCACCTCCCCTGCCCCGCTCAGGGGCGTTGGCCCAGCAGCAGAAAGGGTCCAGTCCGTGGCCGCCGCAGTGCCGCCGTTGTCGTTCACCACCACTTTCACCAGCTTCAGGTGCGTGGGGTTCACGCCAAAGTAATGGCTTGGGTCTTGTGCAGCCACCGGGTCACCAGCGGGCGGAGCGCCTGTAACGCTGCCAATATTGCTGTACGGCCCTGCTACCGCCACGCCGCTGCCGGTGCAAGTCATGGATACGCCCGCAGCAAGCAAATTGCTGGGACAGTTAACCGCCACCCCTTGATCATCACTGACCATGACGCTGGTGAGCGTCACCGTGCCGGTATTGGTGACTTCATAAGTCCAGGTTATGGGGTCTCCAACAATTAAGGTGGGGCCTGGCGCACTGTTGGCGTCCTGGCCGTTAGTCTTTTTCACTAAGGAGATGCTGGCATTTTCCGCCACCACACAGCCAGTCTCCGTGTGGCAAAGGGTAATCTCAAAGGAACCGCTGTTATGCGCCACATGGTCATAGACCAGGATGGTGTGCACACCATTGTCCAGGGGACAAGTAAGTGTGGCCACACTTTGGTCCCAAACGGAGCACCAAGTCTCGGCTCCATACACTTCAAACTCCGGGGACATTGGCCCCGACTCCATGACTTCCACATCGGCTTCCTGGCCGGCGACTCCGTTGAAGGTATAGGCAGCCACTTGCCCAGGGCCAATGCTTCCAGGCAAGGTGGCTCCAAAGGGCAAAACCGTGGCATTGACTGGGTCGTTCAACCGCTGCAAATAGAAAACGTAGCTTCCGTCATGGTAGCCGTTTTCGTCAAAGGCCAGGACCGTGTGGGTGCCGTTGGTGTAGGCGATGGTGCAGCCCAGCACCGCATAGTGGGCGCCAAAGCCGTCGCAAAACCAGCCGCCGTCGGCATCGTAGGACTCCAACTGCGGGTCAAAGCTGGCCTAAGCGGCGGCGCGGGCAAATCGCACGTAAACTGCCTCATTCTCAGCTGCGGTGAAGGTGAAGTCGGCTACTTGGCCCGGGCCGAGGATTCCCGAGTAGTTCTGTCCAAAGGTAGTGACCGTGGTATTTTGCCGATGGCTCTCGTTCTGAAGGTAAAAGACGTAATCGCCGGAACCGCTGGCGTTGTGGTCAAAGGCCAGCACAGTGTAGGCGTCATCCACATCAATATTGCAGTCTCTGAAGGCACTGGTGGAGGAGAAGCGTTTGCAGTCCTGCCCCAGAAGAGTAACCGGCGCGACGCCGCCGGATCCGTAAATCTTGAATTCGGGGTCCAGAGAGGCCGAAGGCGCTGCCTGGGCAAAACGCACGAATATATTCTCTCCCGCCAAAGCGCTGAACGTAAAAGCTGCCACATGCCCTGCAGCAAGATTGCCCGGATAGTTGTCGCCATAGCTGGCGGCGGCAGCGTTCACTGGGGTGGTCAAGTTTTGCAGGTAAAGCACGTATGGCCCAGTGGCGCTGGAGACGGGATTGGAAACCCTTATCTTGAATGTGCCAGTCACGTTAAGCACGCATGCCGTATCGCTGAAGGAAGCGGTGGTGCCGTTGCAGAGGGAAGAATTGTCCGGACGGAAGATGCGGGCCTCCAGGACCAGAGGCGATGGGTTGGTGCGGGCCACCCGCACGTACACAGCTTCACCGCTGACCCCGCTGAATGTGAAAAAATCCTGTTCACCTGCGACATCAATGGAACATGCTATGTGCTCTCCAAATCCGATGTCGCCAGCCGTGGAACCCGCCGGGCAAGACATGGCCTCACTGGCACGGATATTCACCGCCAGGAACAGGGCCAGTACGCCCAGGAAGATTCCCGCCCACCACGGCCCAGACAAGAAGTGCGCCGTAAAGGTCACGCGCATAGCCTACTCCGACTCCTCCCCGTTTATTCACTTTTTATCACTAAAAATTCACTTTAGTCTACCCTCCACGGTCAAGCTGGTGCAATGCTTTTGGCACTCCTGTTATGAAGAAAAATTGCATCCACACCGTAAAAACGATATACAAAACGTATTATTGACATGGCACTTACCCAAGTAAATCGGCATCATACCAACGTTTGTGGATAAACGGGAGTTCAGGGACATGACACAACAGGACAGGCAAATTTACTGCCGTAGTACTAGCGCGTGTTCAAAAAGCGCTGTGCACTACCAGCGCCCACCCTTCGACAAGCCCAGTATGAGCGCTTTTCTCTCGCTCATGGTGAGCTTGTCGAAGCATGATCGGGCACTTTCAGCACAGGCTCTAACAAAAAGAAGGGGAAGAAAGGGGCCACCCATCAGGTGGCCCTTGGCGCAACGGAACATGGCGGCTGGAAATCGCCGACGCAGCCAGGGGCGGCCATGAAGAATGCAGTGAGTCCGGTACAATGGCTAGAAATGGCTTGGTGAAATACATAAGCCAGGGCATTCAAATGTTGTCATATTGCCACTGCGCTGGCGCTAGTGTATCCTTCTGGCAAACTTTGTTCAGGAGAGGTGTATGAGCAAGTCAACCACCTGGCATGTGCCGACCCTTGGGCTGATCTTGGGACTAATGCTGCTGGCGGTAGCGTGCGGAGCCGCGGCCACTGCCACGCCGCAGCCTGCACCCACTGCTACCCCTCCACCCTCGGCCGGAGGCGCTGCCACTCCCACTGCTGCGCCCAAGCCCACCGCCGCGCCAGCCGCGCCGGTAGTGCACCCCGGCAAGCTGACCATTATGATGGGCAGCCTGGCCAACGAACGGTTCGACGCTTCCTTCCAACTTGGTCTGCCAGCAGGGCTTAACTACGGCCGGGTGGTGCATGGGTTTCTTATCTCCGACGACGAAAAGAAAGAACTGGTGCCCGGCATGGCCACCCAATGGGCCCTCTCCCCAGACGGCCTGACCTGGACCTTCACCATTCGCAAGGGAGTCAAATTCCATGACGGCACGGAGGTAACCCCCGCAGACGTGCAGTGGTCGTTGCAGCACCACTTCGGGCCAGATGCCGTAAACTACGCCATTGCCCCGTCGTCTCTGCGGTTGTCTCGTTCGGCAGGCAAGATTGAATTGGCCGGGACCGACAAAGTAACCCTATCCACCACCATCCCGGTGACAGATTTCGGCGTACTGGTTTCGGAGGCCAGCACCTCCTGGTACCACATATCTCCCAAGCGGCCCACGGTGCATGACGAGGCGCTGGAAGCGGCGTACGACAAGAACCCCATTGGCGCTGGGCCAATGAAGCTGGTCAAGTACGTTCCGGCGGCATCCATGCAGTTGGAACGCTTTGAGGACTTTTACTTCCAGCCCAAGAATGGCTTGCCCCTGGACAAGCGGCCTAACTTCCGCACCCTGGACTTGCAGATAGTGCCCGAGGAGGCTACCCGTGTGGCGGCGCTGCGGGCGGGCGGCGCAGATATTGTGCCAGCCAGCCTGACCACCAGGAAACAGGTGGAAACCGATGGCGGACGGTTAATATTTGGACAGCAGGGGGTATTTGTGTGGGTGCCCCTGATAGGCTGCTTTGACACCAAGTTCCCTTGCAACAAGAAGGCCGTGCGACAGGCCCTGGACTATGCGGTCAACAAGGAGATAATCCGGGACCGGCTGTACGGCGGACCCGAGGTGTTCCAGGCCAAGGGCTACGGCGCCGTGACTCCCAGCACCATTGGCTACAGTACTGCCATAGACCCCTGGCCCTTTGACCCCAACAAGGCCCGTCAATTACTGGCCGAAGCAGGGTATCCGGGCGGCAAGGACTTTGGCAAGCTCATTGTGAACAGCTATCCTTCCGGCTCCATGCCCTTCCAGGTGGAAGCGGCGGAACTGGCTGCCGAGTACTGGCGGAGGGAACTGGGCCTTGATGTGGAACTAAAGGTTGGCGACAGCACTGCCATCAGATCGGCGTGGGCCGCAGGAAGTCTCAACGGGCAAATCATCTGGCGGGACAACGAGACCCGCAAGGATGCCACCGGCGCCCTGGTCACCAGCTTTGCCGACGCCAAGAGCAACATCCGGCTGCATGGGGACCCGGAAATCTTCCGCATGTCCCAGGAGACAACCCAGACCATTGACCCCGTGCAGCGGGCGGAGGCCACCAGAAAGCTGATGGTCCGCCTGCGTGAGGAGTCTTATCAGTTGGGCATTGGGTACGTGAACATCCCCTGGGGCGTAGGGCCGCGAGTGGTGAGCTGGAGCCCTTACCCACTGGGGGTGTACCCCTCCGCCCTGCACACCATAGTCTTGAAGTAACGCCACATCAGGACCGTGGCTGGCCTTGGCCCCGCAGCGGGCCACAAAAGGCAAAAAAGAAGGGGCTGCCTTACGGGCGGCCCCTCTTGATTCTGCCGGGTCAGGGAGACTGGTCGGGGCGGCCAGATTTGAACTGGCGACCCCCTGCACCCCATGCAGGTGCGCTACCGGGCTGCGCTACGCCCCGACGTTGTTACAGAATACCATAGGCGTGAGATGCCTTCAAGTCGGAGGTGAACGTCAATAAACACAGCAGGGGCGGATTTCAGACCCGCCCCTGCACCATCATAACCGCCAGGGAATGCCAGATATTTAGTCTTCCTTAATGGCCGGAATTACCTTGCTGCCCAGCAACTCGATGGAGCGCATCACATCCTGGTGGGGCATCAAGCCCTCGTTGCCATAAATCAGGATGTAGCCAGGGTTCAGCTCCTTGCGGACGTGGCGCAGCTTTTTGATGACGGTTTCCGGGCTACCCACTACGATGTTGTAAGCCGCCTGGAGATCGTCGTAAGTCATCTGCCGGCCAATGGTGCCGGTGCCAATCATGGGCCGGGTCATCTTGATGCGCAGGGCCTCCCGGGACTGGTAGCCTGGCGGATCGTTGAACTCAATGGGGCCGCGCTGCCGGTGGGTCTGGGTCCACAAAAAGGTCTTGCCAATTTCGTATGCCCGCTCGTCGGTGTCGGCGCACAGCACCCGCATCAAGTAGCCAAAGTGCTCCGGGCCGGGATCGTACCCCATTTCGTGGGCAGTCTCCTGATAAATCCCCTTCAACTGAATGGTCAGGTCCAGCAAAGCACCCAGATTCATGTACGGGTACTGGTGCTGGGCAGCCCAGATGACGCTCTCTGGACTGCCGGTGCCCGGGAACCAGATGGCCGGATGGGGTTTTTGGATGGGCAGCACCCAGGGGTTGACCATGCGGTGGGGGAAGTAGCGGCCTTCCCAGCGGAAGGGGCCGGGAGTAGTCCAGCACTTGATAATCAGGTCGTGGGCCTCTTCAAACCGGTCACGGTTCTCCGTGGGGCTGATGCCCGCGTGCAGGGTTTCCACTGCCGTGCCCCGCACAAATCCGGAAATTAGCCGCCCGCCGGAGATGCAGTCCAGCATCGCCAGTTCCTCGGCCATTTTCACCGGGTCGTTGAGGGCGATGACGTTGCCCAGCAGGGCAATCTTGGCCCGCTTGGTAACCTTGGCAATAACCGCGCCGTCAATATTGACGGAAGGCTTCATGCACCAGTAGGCGCTGTGGTGCTCATTGGACATGATACCGTCGAAACCCATCTCGTCGGCCCAGGCGTACTGGTCGTGGTAGTTCTGGTACAGCACTTGGGCTTTCTGCGGGTCAAAATTCTTGTTGGGAAAGTGCATCCGTCCCGACTCATAGGGAGCCAGGTCTTCATCGGTGATGTGGCCATAGGGCTGCTCTGAGAACCAGTACACTTCTACCATGACTATCCTCCGCTCTGCTATGCCGGTTAATTACTTGAGGCGGGACAGGAAGTCCGTGACCGTTTTCAAGAACTCCTGGGGCTTCTCCAGGGCTGGGGAATGGCCGCAGTGGTCAATAATGCGCAGGGTAGCGTTGGGCAGGGCCTTCTGGTACAGCTCGCCGCACTCTACCGGGATAATGGCGTCCTGCTTGCCCCACACAATCAGGGTAGGCGTGGGCACCGCACCCAGATAGTGTGGCAGGCTGGGATTGTGCAAGTAGGGCCGCCAGCACAGCCGGGAGGCCATCTCCCGGTTGGCGTGTTCCACCTGCTGCTCCTCAGGAGAAAGCTGGCGGGTAAGCTGCTGATAATTGGGCACCTGGGTGGGATCGAAGAACCGCTGCTTGAGGCGGGTCTGAGCAGACACCATGAAAATCTCGGCGATGTCCGAGTTTTCGGGCTTGATGCCTGCCGCGTCCACCAGAATCAGCCCGCGCAGGTTATGGTGGCACATGGCCGCCATTTCCGCAGCGATCCAGCCGCCCATGGACGAACCCATCAGAATGTAATGGTCCAGTCCCAGCTGCTGCACCATGGCCTGGTTGAAGTGGGCCACGTCGTTAATGGTATAGACCCACTCCGGCCTTTCCGTGCCGTTAAAGCCGGGCTGGGAAGGCACATACACCGTGTACTTCTTGGATAGCTCCTGGTGGTAGGCCTGCCAGCCTGCGCTGCCGCCCGCGCCGTGGAGGAAGACCAGGGCCGGGCCGGAGCCGCCGGAAAACATTTGCACCTTGGCGCCCGCGACGGTAATAGAAGTCTCTCTGCCGCTTAACGTAGTTGTCATGGCTACTCCTGCAGAAAAGCGTCCAGTTTGACCAGGGAGAGTAGTATGGTACAGCCCTGCCACGGGATAGAACCATCCGCAAGGTGATTGCCCCTGATTTTGTTACAAATGCCCAAGCTTGTCAAGATTGCGGATTGAGTACTGGTTCAGTTTGAAACCCGTCATTCCGGCGGAAGCCGGAATCCAGTAGAGAACTGTATCTATTCTGTATCTGGGCACCCCGACTTGTCGGGGTGCGACGAGCAACTTCTTCCTCATTTGCGAGACAAACTGAACCAGTACCCAAGGATTGCATTCATAGCATTGCCGCCCCAGTGGGACGCAACACGGGGCGGCGCTAGGTGAGGGGGGACATCATCCGGCAGCGGCAACCTGGGCCAGGTAGACGGAGCCGTCCAATTCAATATGGCCAGTAAACAGGAGGGACTGGCGCTGCCCCGCCAAATCCAGGTCCTCAAAGTGGGGGTTGGGCGGCTAGTCCGCTGACCGGGGTGGGGTCGAAGATGCGGATGAACCTCACCCCTCTTCGGGCGATGCGTCCGGCTTTATCCAGGAGGCGAAGCTTGGCTAGCGATTGGGGATCCACCCTGAATTGCGCGACCATCGCTTTCTGGACTTTGCTGGGGTACGGAGCTTTTCCACCACTGCCAACGCATGGCCCCTAATTGTGCCTACCGCGCTAGACTTACTGCCCTGGTTGTCCTCCAAGAGTCCTGCGCGGCGCAGGGCGGCGGACAGGCGTTCTGAACCGGTAACCGCCCCTAGCATTTGCTAGCCGAGGGGCATGCGCCGAGCCTTGGTGTGGTTGGCTCCCGACGTGACCATTTCCCTGGACGCTGGCGAGCGAAGATTGGGGAGAGTTTACTGGAAGCCCTGCTTGCCCAGAGGAGGCCGTGCCTTTCGGCCAGGCCCGGCGGGGCAACCGGCGGCCGAGAGACCGCTCAATCTGCCGCCATTTGCCGGCATCCTCCGGAGTGACAAAGGTGACAGCCTCGCCCTGGTTCCCCATCCGCCCGGTGCGGCCAACGCGGTGGGTGAAAAGCTCCGGCGACTCAGGAAGCTCGTAGTTGATTACCCGTTCAATGCCCAGTACGTCCAGGCCGCGAGCCGCCACGTTGGTAGCCACCAGGATGGGCACGTTGCCAAGTTTGAAGTCGCCCAATACCCGTTCCCGGGTGTTCTGGCTGAGGTTTCCCTGCAACGCCGCCACCGGGTACCCCAGGGCGTCAAGTTGCCGGGCCAGTCTCTTCACCCCCTGCTTGGTGCGCCCGAACACCAGCACAGGCCCGTTGCCACGTTGGTCCAGCAAGGTCCGCAACGCGTTGAACTTGTCTCCGGGGGCTACCTCATAGACCGAATGCACTATCTCCGGCGGCGGCTGCGTTTCGCGGTCAATTTGGACCATGACCGGGCTTCTGAGGTGGCGGGAGGCAGTCTCCATAACCCACCGGGGCATGGTGGCGGAAAAAAGGGCGGTCTGCCTACTGGCCGGGGTATGGGCCAGGATACGCTCCACATCGGGAGCAAACCCCCGGTCCAGCATCTCATCGCCTTCGTCCAGCACCAGCATGTGCAACTGGTTGAGAGAAAGGCTGCCCTGGCGCAAGTGGTCCAGGGTGCGGCCTGGGGTGCCTACCACCACCTGCGCTCCGCCTGCCAGCCAGTAACGCTCTGGGGCCAGGGAACGGCCGCCGTAAAGCAGCGTCATGCGCAGGCGGCGGGCGGCGCAGAAGTGCGCCATAACCTCACCCACCTGAATGGCCAGTTCGCGGGTGGGCACCAGGACCAGGGCCTGAGCGCTACGAACCTTGGGGTTGCACCGCTCCACTATTGGGATGGTGAATGCCAAGGTCTTGCCGGAACCGGTGCGGGCTTGGCCCACCACGTCATTTCCGGCAAGAAGCATTGGTATTGCCTGGGCCTGAATGGGAGTGGGCGCCGTGATGCCCATTTGTGAGATTGCGCGTTGGGTGGCTGGTTGAATACGGGCGTTGGCGAACGAGGTCGCCTCAGCAATCAACGGCTGCCGCCACGGCGAGACTGGCCAGAACTGCCCCGCTGGGTCTCATAGCAGGTGGAACAATAAACTGGGCGGTCGCCCCGGGGCTGGAAAGGCACCTGGGTATCCTTGCTGCACTGGGCGCAAACGGCGGGGAATAACTGCTGGGAACGGCGTTCGTACCCGCCCCCGCCGCCGTAACCACGGCCACCGGAACCGCCCCTGGATTCATTACGGGCGCTCCGGCACGCGGAACACCGGCCAGGCTCGTTGGTGAAGCCCTTGCTGGCGAAAAATTCCTGTTCAGCAGTGGTGAAGATGAAATTTGTGCCACAATCGCGGCAGGTAAGGGTCTTGTCTGGCATAGCGCGCCAACTCCTTGAGTTAGAAAAGTTGGGAAACTTCAGTCAGCGCGATTTCCAGGGGTGAGGAGGACAGGAGAGACAAGGGAGTCCTGCACTAAACCCAGCCAGAGCGGCGGGCTGCTGATATTTACCACTGCATCCATTCTAGCAGGTTTCCCTTGGCTGCGCTACGGTACACTTTTGGCGTAACTGTTCAAACTGCCGCAAGTGCGCAAGGAAGAGCTACGTCTTGCGCTGCTTTGCCCTCCTGTGCATATGTCTTGCGCCAGCAACTAGAACCTGAAAGACCCTGCGGTTGGAAGACAGGTTCCGCTGGGAGCCCGGTATTATTGTCAGGAGACTCCTCAACCATACGGAATCTCCTGACATGAGAACCGTTTCCAACTAAGGCCGGCTCCCCACCCGAATTTTGTTACAGCTTAAGCCAAAGGCCTAATGTTCTGGTTGTGGCAGAAAAGGTTGTCTGGATCGTACTTATGCTTAACTTGCGCCAGCCGCCGGTAGTTGGGGCCGAAGGAGGAGCGGACCACCTGCGCCCCGTCGTCCTCCTCACTACCTATGTTATTTATGTACCAGCCGCCGGTGCCATGGGGCAGTAAGGCCTCCCACAAGTCTCGGGCCCACTTGCGGTGAATCTCCATTTCCCCAGGGTCGTCCCACACCGGGATGGCAAGACAGTTGTATGCCCCGTCCCGATGGCCGTAGGCCGTCGCCGCATTGGGCACCCGCAGCACCGCGTTGCCCACCTGCTGAAGCAACACCACCGGTAGGGGGCCGTGGCCCGGTCGTAGTGTTCGATGATGGTTTCTATGGCCTCGTCGCTGATTTCCTTTAGAAAGAGGGATTTTTCGTAGTATTGCCGCCCGGCCTTTAGCGCGTCGTCAGTAAGCGCCTGCAGGGCTTCATACTTCATCGGGCCTACTAAGTCAGCTACAGGAGGCGCGAACTCTCGTAAAGGTTCTAGGTACTTCTCCCACTCGGCCAGGGGCCCATTGTAGCAGGGCACAATGACGCACACACGCTGGCCTTCTGGGGAGACCATCAAAACAAACCAACTGGTAAACTCATCCGGAACATTTCGAGTGAAGTCCCGGTAGAAACGAAAGGCTTCGGCGGCCCGCTCGATAGGATGGATCAGCATTCCCGCCAGCAATTCTCCCACGGGGTGAAGCCGGTACTCAAAGGAGGTCACCACCCCAAAGTTTCCGCCACCACCCCGCACTGCCCAGAAAAGGTCTGCGTTCTCTTCCTGGCTGGCAATCCGCAGTTTTCCGTCGGCGGTGACGATGTCCACTGAGATCAGATTGTCCAAGGCAAGCCCGTGCTTACCGCCCAGCCAGCCGTGGCCGCCGCCCAGGGACAGCCCACCAATACCGGTATCAGTGTTAGTGCCCCCGGTAGTGGCCAAGCCAAAGGCCTGGGTGGCGTGGTCGAAAGCCCCCCAGCGGGTTCCCCCTTCCGCCCGGGCAGTGCGCCGCACCGGGTCTACCCGGATGCTGTGCATACCTGACAGGTCAATTACCAGGCCGTCGTTGGCCACCGAGGTGCCGGGAAAGCTGTGCCCGCCCCCCCGTACCGAGAGCAGCAGGCCGTTGTCCCGGGCGAAATTGACACAGGCGATGACGTCAGCCACCCCGTCACACTGGACAATTAGCGCCGGATGTTTGTCCGCATTGCCATTCCAGAGGGACCGCGCCTGGTCATAATTGGGTTGGCCGGGAGTCACCACTTGGCCGCGTATTCCTTTATTAAACTGGTCAAGAACAACCACGTCCAAAGTAGCATGTCCACCATGTTTATTTGCTACCTGAAGAGAGGTCATGATGTTTTTCCCTCAGACGAGATTCCCAAGACTGGACCGACGCCTCAACAAACTGCTCCCTGGTAAATGCTAATTCCTCCAATACTCCTTGACCAGGACGTGGCATACCCCACAATTTACGAATTTACCCATTCCGTACCTGCGTAAGCAACCTCCGGCTACTTTGTAATGTACATGAGGAGCAATGCATCAGAATTCTGGGTAGTATATCAATTAGCCCTTAGAGGGTGTGTGAGAATTCCCGCTGGTGGTGAGTCCCGACGTATCGGGATCCCGACCAGGTCGGGGCTTGTCGAACCATGAGCGGACTAAAAGCTACTCATCCTTCGACAAGCTCAGGATGAGCGGGCTGGGTAGACGGCATTTCTCACACACGCTCTTAGTCATTCCGCCGGAAACCGGAATCCAGTGGAGAACTGTATGTATCCTATATCTGGACACCGGCTTTCGCCGGTGTGGCGAGTTGAGCCTTTAAGCAAACGGACGCACTATTGAATTCTGTTGCCAGCGCCCTGACTTGCGCTAGATGGGCCGTTTCCAACCCAGCCAGTCGCAGACTGCATCCCCCATGACTAGCTCTTTGTCCCTGCCGCGGAGCCAGGGGAGCTCTTCCGTGAACATGGTCACGCATTGCCGGTACGGGCACGGCATGCGGGTTAGGTCGGTGCCCCAGAAGCAGCGCTGCGGCCCGAAGGCGTTAAAGACTTGCTGGATGTATTTGTGGATGTTGCGGTAGGGATAGGGTTGGCTCGAGTAGCTCGGCCCTCCAGAGAGCTTGACTGCCACGTTAGGGTATTTCGCCAAGGCCAGCATCTCCCCCAAGTCAGCAAAGGCGGCGTCATCTTTCCCGCCGCTGCCGCCGCCGCCCCGGCCATAGTGGTCAATATGCAGCTTCAGCCCAGGATGGCGCTGGGCTATTTGGCCCAGGTCAGCCATGTGGCCGCCCGCCAGCAAGCCCACGGGCAACCTTTCTTCCTCGCACGCGGCCCAGAACCAGTCCAGGGAGCCGTTGCTCCACCAGGCCTGCTGGTGCGGTTGGTTGAAGGTGAAGCGGAAACCCACCATGCCCGGCCGCTGCCGCCAGTTCTTGACGATGTCCCGCCGGTCAGGGCGCTGAAGGTCAAAATTGCCCAGAATGCAGAATTTGTCCGGTCGCCGCCGCGCCGCTTCCACAGCCTGAACATTCACCGCCTCGCCCAAGGTGCTGGGCGGATGCAACACCGCCGCTTCCACCCCGGCCTCCGCCATCTCCTTCAAGGCGTCGTCCATTGAAAAAGTGGGGATTTGCCTATGGTGGGAGGCCATGCGGGCATTTTGCCAGAGGTGTATTTGCGAATCGACAATCTGCATGGAGTTCCTCCGTTAAAACCAGGGCGCGGCGGTGGCCTACGCCTGAAATCAATTCAACTACATTATTCCAGCCCAATCCAAGTAGGTCCTAGTTACGCTGGGGTTTTGCTGGCTGGCCAGGGACCAGTTCAATCCCAGCAGGACTCGTAGCGGCGAACTCCGCAAGCGTGGGGAAGCCCCTATAGACTCGTCGCTGTTGGAGTGGAATGCCCATCTTTGGACATTTCCGTTGGCGTGGGAATGCGCTGCGCCACCACTGGATGACTGGCTCCAAGAAGAAGCTGATTCCGGCATCAAACCGTTCCAAAGGGTAGCCTGAGGATCCCAGAAAGACTGCGCGGGTATCCAGAGGCATTGCCTGCGCCCTGGGGTACTGACCAGTGTGAAGGCCAGAACTGCTGGGCGAGATCGGCCAAACACATGGGATATAGTTTGGCCAATCCGGACTTATTGCGACAAGGGGTCCTGCACCAGTTGGCAGCCTACGATAGGCAAAGCGCCTGTTGACCAGCTTTTGTGCAGAACCCCCTCACCTAATTTGCGGAAGAGTTAGAGTCTAGAGCCTACCTAACGTTTCAACTCCGTGCTTCTTCTACGACCTGGAGATACAAATATGCGCCTGTAAAGCATATAGCGTCTTCACAGTGGCCGCCGACTATTTCCCCTGAAGGTCGAGCAGCAGCGACGTGTATATGTACCCGGACTCCACCCTCCTCCGAAGGTTGAACGTAACCCTCTGCACTTACCAACTCAAGAATTTCGTTGATTGTTTCCCTCTCATGCCCTCTCACACCATCTTTGCCGCGGCAAAGATTACGACGTTTTAATTGGCTCAGGCTTCCTATACAGGAGATTACGGCAGCTTCACGGATGCCTTCTGAAATAGCCAAGGACTCGAGGCCTTCCAAAAGTGATTCTCCCGCTTCGAAGCGGTGATATACAATGCGAGATGTCTTAGTATCCCAGTTTTTTATAGCCATGCGTCCTCCCGCCTGATTTGCGATGCCATTATTATACACACTTGGAACTCTGGACGCTGAGGACCAATAGAGCCGCCAGCGAGCATGACCAGCGGCTCTGGCTTTCGGCGCCACCCACCGGTCTGCAGATGCCCGACTGGTTAGTCCCTTGTTCGACCCTGGAATAGCAAAAGTGCCCATGCCCCGGCCTGGGATAACCAGAGGACACCGACGAGTACAGAGGATTGGGCGGTGTGGTGTATCAGTTTACTTTGGAATTATCCGTCGCACCGGCTTCCGCCGGTGCCCAGATAGGGGTGGGCTGAGATGCAGCACTGGGTTCCGGCTTACGCGGAACGATGAAGCCCAAATTGATACACTACGGAGGATTGACTCCCGTCGGCGATACAGCTAGGATGCCCGTAAACTGTCCTGGACCATGTTCCAGACTATGCAGGATGGGGGCCAGGCCGCCCGCGGCGGGCCATTGCATCCTGGATGCTTTTACCTCACCGGAGGGCCGTCATGTCAACGCCGGGAATCCTTGCCGGGATACGGGTCTTGACCTTGGAGCAGGTCCACTCCCTGCCCTGGGGCACGTCGTTTTTAGCAGATCTGGGCGCACAGGTCATCCGCATTGAAAGCGTGGATCACCTGCAAGACCGCGAAGCCGGCCCCTTCCCTAACAATCAGCGCGGAGAAGAGTGGTGGAATGAGGGAGGGAACCTGGCCTATTATGGCACACGCAACAAGCAAAGCCTGTGCTTGGAAGTGACTACCCCAAAAGGCAAGGAGGTCTTCCTTCGCCTGGCAAAAAATAGCGACGTGGTAACGGACAACTTTCGCCCCGGCACCATGCAGCGCCTCGGTTTCGACCATGCTAGCCTGGCCAAGATCAACCCGCGAATCATCACCCTAAGCAGCACCGCCTATGGCCACACTGGTCCATGGCGCAGGGCCGGTTCCCGCGCCCGCACGGTGGACGCCGCTTGCGGGATGTCTTTTCTCACCGGGTACGAGGGTGGGCCTTCCCAGCGCGCCAGCAATAATTACATGGACCACTCCACCGGGAACAATGTAGCCTACGCCTTGCTGCTGGCCATTTACCACCGGAATCGCACGGGCCAGGGAGTACGCATTGATCTGGCTATGCAGGAGACTGGAATTTCGTGCATCGGCCCGGCTGTGCTGGAGGCCCAACGCGGAATCACGCGTCCGCGCGTGGGATGCGGCCACCTGTGGAAGTCTCCCCACAACGTCTATCCTTGCCGTGGCACCGACCGATGGATAGCTATTTCCGTGTGGGAGGATGCCCAGTGGACGGCGCTCCAAGACGTAATGAATGACCCGGCGTGGGCGGCGGACTCCCGTTTCCAGACCACGTTGGGACGCTGGCAGCATCGCCGCGAGCTGGACAACCTGTTGGGAACCTGGACCGCCACACAGGATGACCGCCAGCTAATGCGGACACTGCAAGAACGTGGAATATGTGCCGGCGCCATCCTTACCGCCCAGGACCTGGTGGCGGACCCCCACATGCAAGGCAGACACTACATGCAAGAATTTGAGAACCAGGCAGCTCCCCATATTGGGACCAGGGTGTACGCCGGGCGGCCCTTCCGTATGCCAGGTGTTAATCTGACGATTCGGCACGTCGCCACGCTGGGACAGCACAACCATGAAGTGCTGAGAGACGTGGCGGGATTGTCCAACGAAGAGATTGAGGAACTGGCCAGGGAAGGAATAATTTCCTCTACGCCCAAACTGGGAGAGACCGCTGCTGAATCGGAATGACGGCTGTCGAAAAGACCTGAGGAGGATTCCGTGTCAGGCATATTGTCCAATTTACTAGTGGTGGAGTTGGCCGCTGCGCCATCGGGGGCTTTCTGCGCCAAATTGCTGGCGGACCAGGGCGCCGATTGCATAAAGATTGAACCGCCCGGTCAGGGAGACCTGGCGCGCCGGGAGCCTCCTTTCATTGGAGGAGAGCCTCATCCAGATCGCAGCACCGCCTTTCTGGCGTTCAACACCAACAAACGGGGCGTTACCCTGGATCTGGCCCAGGCCGCGGGTCGCCAGTTGTTAGTGAGGCTGGTCAAGGAAGCAGACGTGGTGATTGAGAGTTTTCCGCCAGGCGTAATGGAACGGCTGGCCATAGGGTACGAAGCTCTTAAACAAGTCAACCCACGATTGGTGCTGGTGTCCATTACCTACTTCGGCGAAGACGGCCCCTACTCGAACTACTTGGGGGATGATCTGATAGCCCAGGCTCTGGGCGGGTACCTCTACGCGGTCACTGGCTCGGCGGACCGCCCGCCCATGGGAACGGTCCTCCAGCAAATGGAGATAACGGCGGCCCGCAACGGGGCCATTGCGGTGATGGCGGCGCTCCTCCATAGAGAAACTACTGGCGAAGGCAAACATCTGGACGTCTCGGTTATGGAGGCTGCGATAAGCACCCCTTCCGGGCTGATACATCCTTACAGTTTCACTGGACGCAGTCCGCGCCGCGGGGGTGGCGACCGCAATGTCATGGATGGCATGCACCTGCCAACCCGGGATGGGGAAGTGACTTTGACCACCGCTGGCACTGGGGGCAGGCCCATGGAGGTCTGGGCGGAATTCCTGCAAGAACCACGGCTCCTTGACCCCAAATTTGCTTCCAGGCAATTGCGTTTAGAAAATTGGGAAGAACTGCGCGACCTGATAGCTCCCAAGCTGGCCCAATGGAACAACCTGGACCTGATGCGCGAGACCATGGCCCGCGGACTGGTGATTGGCTTGGTGCAAAGCCCGGACCAGGTGGTTAACTCTCCCCACCTGGCGGAGCGTGGCTACTTTGTGGAGTTGCAGCACGCGGAAGTTGGCCCGCTAAAATATTCGGGCCCAGGGTTTTTGATAGACGGGGCCAACGCCATGAGCGCCTTGCGTGCCGCACCCCGGCTTGGCGAGCATAATGAGGAAGTGTATTGTGGTGAGCTGGGCATTCCCCTGGAAGACTTGGGCCGGCTGCGGGGTGCTGGAGTCATCTGACCGCAGGTATGAGGATAATCACAGTCACTAAAGAATTAATGTCGGAGGTCATTGACCATCACCCTTCATTGACTGGGAGCATATCCGAACAGCGCTGACTTTCTACAGTGCAGAACCAGTTGACCATGCCAGCCAGGCAATGACCATGCGCTACTGGAGGACATTGAACCAGCAAGAGGCTCTGCGAATCCAGGAGGGTGTGGATTTCTCCTGGTAGTGGCTTCCGGATGGCAGTCTTCTTAGAACCCCTAAGAGGGTGTGTGACAATTCCAGCTGGTGGTGAGCTTGTCGAACCATGAGCGGGCTAAAAGCTACTCATCCTTCGACAAGCTCAGGATGAGCGGGCTGGGTAGACGGCATTTCTCACACACGCTCTAACAAAATGCCGAAGCTGTCACCCTGAGTCCTTCGGCTGAAGGACGAAGGGTCTGGGGTGGGGCAAACGCCCACCACCCCAGATTCTTCGTCGTCCCGATGTCATCGGGACTCCTCAGAATGACATCCTTCATTTTGTTAGGCAATCTTAGGTGAAGAAGCAGATCACTTCTCAAAAGTGCCAGACTTCATCCGACACCTCCAGTGTATCATCCTCTCTCAAAGTGTCTCGTTATTGCTGACGTTCCAGAGGCATGGTCAGCCTAATTGGGAATCCACAATATGGAAGAGACTTCACTTACTTCCCGCCACAATTTCACCCAGCTATCCCCGCCATCATCACTGCGGTACAGATACCCATAGCGGCTGCCGGCCAGCAAGGTGTTTGGGGCGAAGGGCTGGGAATGTATCACCCACATGGCAGTGTTGGGTTGGACTGGAAGCGTCAGATTCTGCCAGGTGCGCCCCGTATCCCTGGAACGCATGATAGTCCCAGTGGAACCTGGCGTAGTATCGCCCAGGGTGACAAAGATTGTTTTAGGATTACCCGGCTGAACCAAAACACCCCTGGGATACCCCAGAGGGAAGTTCTGGCGTACTCCCACCGACCTCCACTTTGCGCCGCCATCGGCGCTCATAAAAACGTCGTCATTTACCAGCACGACCACCGTCTTGGGAGGGCCGGGGGCTATGGCCACGTTGTGAACGTCGGGGTTGGGAATAGCTTCGCTATCCAGCCGTTCCCAGGTCTCGCCTCCATCCATGCTGTGACGTACTCCGTCCACCTCAAATCCCGCCCAGATGTCCTGGGGATTTTCAGGATCAATAGCAATGCCGGTAACCCGGGGCACGCCCACCGCAGGACACTCGGCGGCAACCACCACTGGTCTCCGGTCCCAGGTTTTGCCCGAATCAGTTGACCGAAAGATGGTGGCCGGGTTGGGAGTCCCAGTCCCAGCATACATTATGTGGGTGTCCGTGGGATCAATGGCCAGCGACCACACACAAGTGCCGTTCATTGGCGAATCAAGAAATCGCCAAGATTGCCCGGCGTCCCTGCTCTGGTATAGACCTCTTTCAGTGCCGATAAATACTACCTGGGGCTGGCTGGGATGGTTGGTGATACACCGCACCAGGGCATCGGAATGGAGGCCAGCGCCGATGCCGACGCGCTGCCAAGTTTTCCCATCGTCACGGCTGCGAATTATGCCTTGGCCGACTGTTCCAACCAGAATGTTCAGATTTTCAGCCACTTGCTTACCCCCATATACTCGATTTCGCCAGCTGCCATGTCCCGCCATTTGGTGGATTTGGCGTATTTTGGCAGATTCGGGTGGGGAAGGTCAATGCCAGATCCCCGCCGCAGGAATTAAACCGCCGGGTATTTAGAGGAGCAATGGCAATTATTACGAGCCACCTGCTACCCCTTAAACCCCAGGGGATAGCAAAGCTGCCGTGCCAACTTCCGCCATTACGGTATACTTGGGCAGCGGCCCAACAAGACGCTTGGCCGCACAACTGAGGCTCTGACTTAACGGTTAGTTTATGGATTTATCTTCGCATTTCCATGTGCAGAATATCGCGCTAAGGGTATTGCGCGACGTTGCGCCCTTTATTCGAGAGGGCATCACCGAGCGCGAGGTTGCGGCCATCTGCATACGCCTTTTGAAGCAATACGGGGCAGGCGAGTCCTGGTATCACAACGTTGGAGCACTGGTGCTGGTAGGGGAACGCACCACGCTTTCGGCATCGGGAAAGGTTTACCAACCCTCGGCATTGGCGATAGGTAAGCAGGACCTGGTCACCATTGATCTCAGTCCAATGGTTGATGGCTATTGGGGTGACTGCGCCCGCTCGTACATAGTTGAATCCGGCGTTGTGGCCCAACCTGGGGCCACATCCGGCCTGTACCACGGCATTGAGGCGCTAAGGCAGCTTCACCAGCTGATGATGGAGACTGCGGCGCCCCACACGACCATGCATCAGCTGTTCATGGCCATGAATCAGGCCATTAAAGACCGGGGATACAAGAATCTTGATTTCCGCGGCAACCTGGGCCATAGCATAGGGAAGCATTTGGACGACAGGCGATACATCGAAGCAGATAATCACACCACTCTGGGCAGTTGCGGCTTGTTTACTTTTGAACCGCACATCTGCCGGTGCGGTGATTCCTGGGGCTTCAAAATGGAAAACATTTACTACTTTGAGGATAGCGTTGCTGTTCCCCTGGGGTCTCCCGAACTGCTGGAAGCTTGCCGGTAGTGTTTTATGGCCTTGGCCCCGCATCAGCGGCGCCGGTCTACAAGACTCTGCGTTAAGATTCCTTGCCCACAGGTAGAGTGTCAGCTTACCCCAAGCCTTAACCCGTCACACCGGAGAAAGCCGGTGTCTAGATATCTACATGGGTCAGATTTTCTCCTGGATTCCAGCTTCCGCCGGAATGCCGAACAGATAATTGATGCACTACTTACCCTCATCCCAGCTGCATTCTAGCCTTGCCTCAAGGTCAACTGAACCAGCCGGTCGGCCCGGCCCTGGGTGTCCAGGTGGCGGCAAGTCTCGATAATTTCTTCAAACTGGGCCGCGGGTACGGGCACCCCCGGAATAACATCGCTGACGCGCCGCGCTTCCTCATCGAAGTCCCACATAAACTCCTGCCCGGTGGACTGCTTGGTGTAGCTCTTGCCATCTCGGGTGTAAATTGTGATGCGCGGCCCAAAGAGGGTCATATCGTGGGATGGGATGAGTTTCACCCGGTGCATCAACTCCAGTACTTCAGGGGGGTCTTCGTGGCTTGGCAGCACCGGAAAGCCCCGCTGAACGACGCCGTAGGCCGTGTAGTATGGGGTGCTCCTCGCCCGCGCCGGCCCGTCTTCCCGCCGGCTGGGGAAGGCTGGGCTGGGATACTGGGTTTCCAGCCAGTTCACCACAGCCTCCACACGTTCAACGTCCTCGTAGCGAATGTTGCGCTCGCTACAAAGCTGTGCGGTGACGTCCACGTGGGCAATGTTGTAACCGGCCGTTGAATAAATCCGGTATAAGGTTTCCAGGAACAGCCAGTCCTGTCCTATCCCTTTAGTAATGTTACCCAGGTTGGCCTGCGTGGCGCCCACGAAGCTGTAGGCTAACTGGCCCCGGTTGTTGCCGGCATAAGCGTGATAGAAGCCCGCATCGCCTTCCAGGACTGTTTCGCCGCCCACATGTCCCTGCTGGGCCAGGGCCACAGCCAGCATGGCATTGCGGGCCGCGGCTCCCTCCCGCAGGGCCGTGCCTCCGCTGCGTGGCCCTTCCACGTTGCCGGCCGCCAGTTGCGCGCAGAGAGCAATGGTGCTATTTATCTGGTCCTCGGTGAAGTTCAGGATCTTGGCGGCGGCAGCAGCAGCACCAAAGATGCCAAACACCGGGCTGGGGTGAAAACCCCGCGACATCACGGTGGGAATGACATCGGCTGCCAGGCGCTCCATTACCTCATAGCCGGCCGCAAGGCCGGTCAGGAAGTCCCGGCCGGAAGCGCCAGCGGTTTCAGCAGCCACAAAGGCCCCAGGAAGAATGCTGGTGCCCGGGTGCGTGAGCATTCGGAAGGAATCCAGCTTGCCGCCCGCCATAATCATTTCCGAGTTGGCGAAGGCAGCCCCGCCTTTGGTCACCCTGGCGCCATCCACCATGATGGTAGCGCCTGCGGCTACTCCGGATTCCTCTGACGCAACAAGCTGGGCAGCTTGCCTGCCCTTGGAAAGTTGGGAGCCAAGGAGCACTGATCCAAGGCCGTGCAAAGTAACGCCTTTGGCGCGGTCAATCACCGCAGGCGGGAGATCTTCATATTCCAGAGCCGCTACCCACTGAGACAGTTGCCGGCTGAGCGACACCATAACTATTTCACCTACATCGCCTAATCTTAACGGCCTGCGGCAACTGCCGTTGCCTCTCGAATGGCCTTTAGCGTTTCCGGACTGGGCACTTGACCCATTGCCACGTTCCTGACAACCTCATAAGACCTGCGCACGTCCGCCATGACCTTTTCATCCGGCTGGTCTATGTCAATAGGCACCCCAATTTGGGCCCAAGACGTAATACCGGTTAGCCAGAACACTTCAGTCGGGTTGCCTTCCGGGTCTCTGAAGTAACAGCCGATGGCGCTGGCATGGGATACAATGCGGTCCAGCTGGTATCCCTTTTGAATAATGCGCCGCTTGAAGTCGCGAAGATCATTCAGTGACGCGACCCGCATGGAGATCTGCTGAATCCAGTGGGGGTCGTCAAGAGAGGGCCGCCCGTTAATCAGGGCAATCTCGTGGTCGCACGCCTCTGGATCGGCGCTGAAAAAGGCTCCCAGCGGACCCACCTTGGTCAGAGTCATGCCCATGAAATTCGCGTAGAAGTCCTTCATCAGTTCCAGGTCTTTTACGTAAAACCCTACATGACCGAGGCCGAGAACTTTGGCTGGCATATCTTGCCCCCTTAAGTACGAGTTACGTGCATGGCGATTATGGAATGCCCGGCGGTTTCGTGACTGAATATTGAAGGGGATGGCAAATTATACCGAGACCAACCGCCGCTGTCCAACCTACCCAGTGTGCGGTAACGGGCCAATTAGCTTTTCGTCATTCTGGCGCAAGCCGGAATCCAGCAGTACGCCCCAGCCATACTGTCTCTAGACACCGGCTTCCGCCGCTGTGACCATTGGAACCCTGACTTTTTGCCACGGCAAACTGACCCACTACCCAGTGTGCCGCATTGGAGATCAGGGGATATACTTTTAAGGAGTTTAGAATTTGTGGCCTGGATATTCCGGAGGCCAATTTTTCAATGCAACCAGAGGACAAGTCTATTCCAGTAAGTCCAGTGGCAGATGCCAGCCTTTATGACAGAGCAGGAGGGGAGACATTTTCATCACATTGGTCAATCGTTTCTATGACCTGGTGGAAAATGATCCCGTGCTGCGGCCACTATACCCGCCCGACCTGGAGCCAGGCAAAAAACATCTGGCTGCCTTCTTATCCCAATACTGGGGTGGCCCGCCGCATTACTCCGCCGAACGGGGTCATCCCCGGCTGAGGATGCGGCACATGAAATTCGCCATTGGCCAGACCGAGCGCGACACCTGGGTACAACATATGACTACCGCTGTTGGGTCTATGCATCTCCCGGATGAGGATTCAGCAATGCTAATTGCCTACTTCGAGCATACGGCCACTTTTCTGATTAACCGGCCCTAGGAATGGCACTGAGGTGCGGGCGTGCATTCCCTTCATCCCGCTCAATGCCTATAAACCCCACGGACACGCCCGGCAGAGCCTCCATGAACGGCCCCAGAAGGGCCAAGGCTGCCCGCAAGATCACCACTACCATGACATCCTCGGGCGGTGTGGGGCCGGTGGCTTGACCCAGGGGAGTTTCAATCTGCCTGCGTGCCACTGGCAGCGTAGCGAGGGTTTCAGCCGCCAGCCACCGCGCCAACTGGTCGGAATTGCGGCGGAACTCTGCAATGTTGGCATGCCGGTCCCGCAGCGCAGCAAGCCAGATCTCTTTCATACCAGTTACCACCTACAGAGAAGGAAACCTCCTGAACGCACCAACGTGCGCGTGATAGCCAGCACTCCGTGTTGGCCATTCGTAGGCTTGGAATCCAGCGTCATAAGGTAAAATATCACCGCAATGTTAAGGAAGTTTCAAAGGGCTTCTTTTGTAAGAGCCCGTATTAAAAGGTTGTATATACTTCTATGCTCACCCTTCGACAAGCTCAGAGCCTGCCCTGAGCCAGCCGAAGGTGTGAGCGGTTTTTCCCGCTCGTGGTGAGCTTGTCGAACCATGAGCGGGCACCTTTAACACAAGCTCTCAGAGCGTGTGGACAATTCCCGCTCGTGGTGAGCTTGTCGAACCATGAGCAGTTTGTAACCAAGTGCAAGGATCTGCATGTCCATATTGCCGGCCTTGCGCCCGGCCCCGATTATTACACCAGGCAAATTCCCGGTTCTGGCCTCGTTGTTGCCATATCCCCGCCCAGGTGCAGGCAGGTCAGACTGGTTCAACTCCTACAGTTGACAAGCCGTAGGTCCCGTAAAAGAAGTGGGCATAGTGGGTCGTCCCGCCGGTGACAAAGAGAAGGTACTGCTCTGGACTCTCCAGGGCAGGAACGGTGGCGTTCGGGTCGTTCTCCAGATGTTGCAGCTCAGGGTGAGCCAGCCACTTGCCGCTGCCATCCTTGGGCACACCCCGGCCACGCAGGACCGACTCCAGGGAGATGCTGCACTTGCGGTGCAGCCAGGCCTGGGCATCCTGCTTGCTCATGCCGGCTTCAGCCAAGATCACGGCCCGGGAAGGGCTGAGGACAATGGGATGGTAGGGGCCCTGATAAGGGACCCGCTTGTTGGTGTGCCCAACCTGGGCGGACTGCCAACCCCTGACCCAGGCTCCGGCGCCTGCGTTGCGGTAGAACATCATAGAGGCGATGTTATTCAGGGTGTCTTCAGGAGTCCTGGAACCGGCGTCTATGATATCTGTGGGGCCGGTCACCGACACCACGGTGACGGCGCTTTCCTCGCGCTTGAATCCCCGGTCAACATGATAAGGAGGCCAGGGACTCAGTTCCTCGTTCTCGGCGAGGCACATTCCGAACTTGCTTGGCAGGCCTACGAAGTTGGGGTCTCCCGCCCCAGCCTTGCAATAGCCGATATTGATTAGACACAGGCGCAGCGCGCGGCCAACGGCCGTGTTGGCGCTGTTGACTACACCCGGACCCATGGCCGTGCTTCCCCAGTTTAGGCCAGCCTTCTTGGCAATGGGACCATTGACCAGGATCAGGGGCGCTTCCGTATGGCCGGAGACCTGCATGTCCCGGTGGTTCATCTGAGGCTGCGCCAGGCAATCAATGGCGGCAAGCAGGATGGAGAACTGCTCCGGCCGGCAGCCCGCCATGACGGCGTTAACGGCGATTTTCTCAACGGTAGCCAGGCCAAAGCCAGGCTCCATTACCATGACCACGTCCTGGGGGTTGCGCCGGGTGCCGCGCAGCATCGCCTCCACGGCTGCCGGGGTGGGCGGTATCACCGGCATCCCATCGCTCCAGTCCCGTTCCGCCAGGAAGCGGTTCACCGCATCCAGTCCTGCCGGTGTTGCGTCCATCTCGATGGTGTAGGTCTCGCTGGCGCGGCTTCCGGCCCTGGCCCCTCTGGGGATGCCCGCAGAGGCAGGTAAGGAAGTGAGGCCCCGGATGATGGCATCCACCTGCTCATCCACCATCTTGCGTATGAAGTCCGGCTGCTGGCCGGTGGTGGCGTGCGGGATGCAAACAAAAGCGGTGCTGGGCTGGCCCCATCCGTCCACGCAGGACTGCCAGGCCCTGGCGAAGCTCTGGGCGGCGATGGCCACTGCAGGAATGCCAGCCTTTTCCAGGGCAACCATGTCGTGGGCAAGCCACGACGTGCAACCTCCTCAATGCGCGGTGGCGCCAATAACGGCGTCCACCTCTGAAGCTATTCTGGCTGCCTCTTCCTCATCAATATGTGTACCCCGGCTGAGCGCCGGCCGGCCGGGCCTGAGGTCGCCCCCGTACCTCTGGAATTTGACGCCAGGGAACCGTTGGCTGATGCGCTCGGCCGCCCGGTCTACGGCCACGTCCGCACCGCCGGTCATATTGTTGTACAGGCCAATGGTCCTGCCCGCCAGGCTGGTCAGGCGCCTGGCGGGAGGCACCTTGAAATCAACTCTGTTGGCGGCGGGGGACATGATCTGCACTTTCATACCCTTTCTCCTGTCTTAAGAACATTGGCCGCGTGGCGCCCTGAGTGCGCCGTTTGACACATGATACAACACTTAGTGCCTATACTAGAAACTCGCCGCTGAGCACGTGGAGAGCGCGGAGATACAATGAACCCAATCTAAACTCTCTGAGTTCTTTGCACTACTCTCTCCGGTTATCAGGATAGGCTCGTAGAGCCTGTATTAAAAGGTGGTGGCGCAGCTGTTGTGCACCCTTAGACAAGCTCAAGGTGCGCGGTCCCCCCGCTCGTGATGAGCTTGTCGAACCATGAACGGGCTGCTTTTGACACAGGCTGTTAGAGGCCGCCGCCCATGATCGTCCGTGAGGCCGTCGCCAAGAATCTGGGTGAACCTAGTACCTCAAGAGGCGATTTCCTGAACTATCCGGTGGTAGTTGTCACGCCCAGTCCGCCGGAGCAGGCCATCTTCAGTTACCTCCAGGTCCCCAGCGTCCTCCAAGAACTCCACATGGGCCACAACCTCGGTCAGTGCCGCGAAAAGGTTGCGCCCGGCGAGCTTCCTGTGTTCGAACGTCCGCCTGGTTACGGATTCCAAACTGGCAGGCTCATTACCAATCCTTTCAAGGATTTGGCCGAGACGTTCGGTGTGATGCTGAATTATCGCCTCGGCCCTCAGGGCGCTGTCAAAGTTTAACTTGTTCTTGTTGAACAATCGGTGGGCCGGCATCACACCTACATCCTCCCCTAATTCAACAATTACCTTGAGTGACCGAAGATATCTTGCCAGCCCGTAGGACTGGTTCTCATCGTGATACCGGGCCGGCATCCCTTGCTTCACCTCGGGGGCGTACTGGGTCTTCATGGTCGGGTGCGGGCTAATCTCTGGCAGTACGTGGTCCCCAGTAAACACCAGTCCGTCGAACGTAACACAAATGTGGTCGGGAGAATGCCCAGGCAGCTGGAAGAAGGTAAAACTGCCTGACGTTTCCATTGCTTGGATGGGGTGATTCACCTCCAAGCGCCGCCGACGGGCTAGATAACTATGCCGCGCCGCACTAGAAGGCAGCATTACCCCCTGTGCCGCGACCACCCTGGCCATTTCCTGCTTGATGGAAGAAGTCGGTCGTAGCTGAATATCGCGCGGGTCAAAGGGGAGGAGGTGGGAATAAATGTCGTGCGCCCAAAGCTCGGCGCCAGACTCGTCCACCAGTTGGGCAACTGACCCGTCGTGGTCGGCGTGGCCGTGGGTGATGATTATTCGCTCAATCTCTTTTATCTTGTAGCCAGTGCACTGAATGCCTTCCCCCAAGACGTGGAAAGAACCCGTGGGGCCAGGGTCAATAAGAGTGAGGGCGTCCTCCTTGAAGAGGTACGACCAGGTCGGTCCGGTAAGGGCATCGTTGTCCGGCGGAACAGCTATCACATAAATCTCAACGTCCGTCTTGGTAGTAAGGCGCAGCACCATGCCCCTGCCGTCGGCACTACCCTGGCGCACTGTCTCTACCCTCTTCAAGTGTGTTGTCATTCAGATCTCCTGTAAAACCCTGGTTGATTCCAAGGATATTCGCCCATACAGGGAGTCAAACCTCCCACTGGCCATCAAGACATTCTCAGCGAAGGTCTTTATCTCGGTGGCGAGAGCCGAAGCCCAAAGAAAGCCACCTTGGCGGTACGCTTTGCAAGCAGGGCTAAGCTCCAAAACTTGTGACCAGCACCCACATGGGCCGCTTGCCCACTGGGTAGGTTTCCAAGTAAGTCAATGCACCTGTATTGGGGTTGATTCGGTAGGAGGCCAAACCGCCCGATGCCGAGCCAGCGGCGAAGAGGAATTTACCCTCAGGGTCCAGACTGAAGGCACTGGGCACGGCTTCGGTTGGCACTTGCCCAATGGCCGACAACCGCCCGGTGGAGGCATCTGCAGAGAAGCCCGCGATGCTGTTGTGGCCTCGGTTGGGAACGTAAAGGAATCTTCCGGATGAAGTGATTTGAATTTGGGAGCAGGTATTTCTTCCGGCGTACCCAGCGGGCAGGGTGGAAATAGTCTGCATTGCCGACAGCGTTCCCTTGGCGGAATCCATGCGATAGGCAGTTACACTGCAACCTTGCTCGTTGGAGAAGTAGACGAAGTCTTGTGTGGGATGAAAACAGTAGTGCCGCGGGCCCAGGCGCTGCTCGGGTTGGACCAGCGAGGGAGAGTTGGGAGTGAGATGGCCAGTGGTCTCGTCGAATTTGAACTGGAAAATCTTATTTGGCCCATAGGTCTCTTTAACAGGTTCCAGTACGTTATCGTTGAATCGGGCGATGTGCGGTACAAAGGCAAACCGATTGGAGCGGTCGGTCTGCATGGCGTGGGCGCCCGTGTCCGTAGCCACCCATTCGATGGGCGGGGCGCCCACTACCCCGTCATTACCAATGGGATGCACCGCCGCATGACCCCCTTGATAGTATGCGGACAGCAAGTACCTTCCCCTCCGGTCGGTGGAAAGATAGGTGGGAGCGTACTCCGGAGATACTGAGCCAATTCGGGTGAGACCGCCGTTGCGCTGGTCTATGCGCCAACTGGATATCTCCGGCACGCTGCGGTGCCCTACATAAAGCACACTCCGGTTGGGGCTTATCGCCAGCAGGGAAGGCCCGCCCTGGACGGGCACACTAGCCTTGGGCATTAACTTACCCGTCTGGGCGTCCATAGTCATTAGCAATATCTGGTTGTCATCCTGCAGAGCCACGTACATGTAGTGGGGCATCTCTTGACCTCCTCTTAAGAACGTGTTTAAAAGGGGTAATCCGCTCGTGGTTCGACCCGCTCAGGACGATTAGTCTTCCCCGCTCGTCCTGAACCTGTCGAAGGATGAGGGCCTACTTTTTAAACATCCTCTATCTGATGTCTGATTCTTGTTGGCTTCTCGGATACGGGGCCGCAGGCATCATCTCCGGGAACTGGGGGTCTGGCCCAGAATGCCCATGAGCGCCGATATATCTGCCACATCTTCCAGTCCCTCCACCATCGCCACCATTCGCTCCCCATCCCGCCGGCTCAGCACCCTATCAATGCAGTCCCACACCTTGTCCATGCGCTGTTGCCGGCTCATGGGGTTGCCAGCCGAGCCAGTGAACTCCAGGCACTCCTCGGTGACGGTGCGGCCGTCCTTCAGCCGGGCGGTGGCCCGCACTGCTGCGCCCTCGGGCTGGTCGGGCCTGACCAGGACCCGGGCTAGCGTGTCCTCCATGTCCGCGGCGAAACGCCGCTCATCGCTAAAGCTATTAATGACTACCCGGCCGTCCAACAGGGCCAGTGCAGCGCAGTATTCCACGCTGAACTTGCCATCCAGCCCGGTGCGGGGCAGTGAGCCGGAGTGGCCGCGACCGGAGGTGTGAAGCACCAACTCTTCCACCTGGGAGGGCTGGAGTCGGTGCTTCTCCCGGAGCCTCAGCACCGCCTCTATGGGCCTTTGCATGTACACCTGGGCTGGGAACCGCTTGATATCAAAGCCAGGGTCCACCAGCCGGAAGGAGTCTCCCAAGTTGCCGGTAACCACCTCCCAGTCCATCTTTCCATGGAACAAAGCCTCCGCATAGCCGCGCCGTCCCTCCAGCGCCTGGTCGCTGGCGGTGTAACCGGCACGGGCCAGGAGAGCAGCCTCTGCGCCCATGCGTGCCGCGTTGCCTGGGTGCGTTGCCTTGACCATGGTGCCGGTGTTGACAGTAAGTCCGCCGGTGCGGGATGCGGCGATCCCCAGGGCCATAAGGGTCTGCCCCGCATCCAGACCCAGCGCCTTGGCGGCGGAGGCGGCGCCTCCCAGAGGGCCTACCATGCCCGGCGGATGAAAGGCTGGGTTGGCGGCGGAGGCCGAGGCGGCCCGCAGCCGGCCCTGGATTTCCCAGCCCAGAACGTAGGCCGTGATGATGGTAGCGCCCGAGACATGGTGGGTTTCCCCCAAGGCCAGAGCCGCGGGCAGGCAGGAGGAGGTGCCGTGGGTGGGAGGAAACCCCTGGATTTCGTAGTCCAGACAATGGCCGAAAACACCGTTGGCGAAGGCCGCCGAGGGGGCATGGGTCTTGAACCCCCAGCCGATGACTGTGGACTGGGGCGTCCCACCCGAATCCTTCACATATTGCCCGATGATGGCGGACATATCCTGGGTGGACCCGGCCACCATGTTGGCGATGCCGTCCAGTATGGCGATCTTGGCCGCTTCCACCACTTGGGCGGGCAGCCGGTCATATTCAGTGTCGGCGATGAACTGGGCCAGGGCTTGCGTTGCATTCATGAGGTTCCTCCAACAACAAGTGGCGGGCCGGGCGCCCGCACTATTTAATCACAATTTGCCGTAGGCGCCAGTCCCTGGTGGGGAGGGACAGGCCCCAAGGTTTCAACTTCCTCTCTCCAGCTGGTCCTGCGCCGACCCCAAACCTTCCAGGGCCAGGCCATAGCCCAGCAGGTCATTCATCTGACGCTTGATGTATTGGGTCAACAGCACCCGGCTGTACCGCAGCACCAGGGGAGGCTGCTGGGACAGTTGTCTGGCCAGCTCCCAAGCCCTGGGCAGCAAAAGCTCTCTGGGCAAGACCTCGTTTACCAGTCCCAGCTCTTTGGCCTCTTGGGCAGAGAGTTTCTGACCGGTTAGCAAAAAGTACCTGCCCCGGTTTATTCCCAGCAGCATGGGATAGACTATATGCATACCATCGCCTGGGATCAGCCCGTTGATGAAGTGCCCCGAATCCTGGAATGTGGTCTCCTCGGCAGCCAGAACAATGTCGCACAGCAAAGAAAGTTCCGAATGGCGCAGGGCTGGCCCGTTGATTGCGCTAATCATTGGGACTTCAATGTCCAGCAAGTTTAGCAACAGGTGCTTTCCTTCCCAGTAGGTGGCATCCCACTGGGCTGGAGTCCTTCTGGGAACTGAGCCTCGGCTTCCCTGGGGTCCGGTAAATCCTTGGCCGGCGCCCGTCATGATGACCACCTTGTTTTCGGGGTCAGCCCCGATGTCGGCGAAGGCTCGGGGCAACTCTCGGTGCGGTATTGCTCCCCATTGCAGGGTATCTCCGTTGGTGTGGAGGGTAATCTGAAGAATGCCGTCCTGGCGCTCCATGCGTACATTCTCGTACTTGTTTGCGTACTGCTCCAGAGTTGTCATGTTCTCCTCCACCGGTCTTTACGATGCACTCACAAAAACTTGATTGCACTGGGGACACTTTGGATGTAGCGTCAAGGCAAGCTTCATCCGGAGCTTAGCGATGCGCTGGACTCACGGACGTATCCCCGGGATGTTGAGTTTAATGCGGTAAACGCTGGTCCTTGCGGTTATGTAAATGGTGCGCCCATCCTCGTCTCCCCAGGCTAAATTATGGGGCAGTTCAGGCAGGTGCAGCACACCTAAAGCCTGCCCCTCTGGGGAAAAAATCCAGATTCCGTTGGGCCCACACACGTAAAGATTCCCCTGCTGATCAACCTTTATCCCATCAATGGCGTTTTCACCAGGCACGTCCGTCAAGTCATGGAAAACCTCCCCAGGGGAGAGAGTGCCATCCGCGTTGACCGGGAAGCGCATTACCACCTTCATTTCCGGATCCCAGTTGCCCACATACAGAAAAGCTTCGTCAGGAGAGAAGGCGATACCATTGGGGCCACGCAGTTCATCGGTCAGCAAGGTAATGTGCCCGTCCACCACCCGATAAACGCCGCTGAAAGTCAGTTCTTTTCTTGGGTCGTCAAAGGTCTGCGGCAATCCAAAGGGCGGATCGGTGAAATATAGTGCGCCGTCGGATTTATATACCAGGTCGTTGGGACTGTTCAGCCGTTTGCCCTGGTACTGACCGGCCAAAAGAGTAACCGTGTTCCTGCGCTCAACTCGAACTACTTGGCGGTTCCCGTGCTGGCACATGGTCAACCGGCCTTCTCGGTCAAAAGTGAGGCCATTGGCGCCGGGCTCTATGTATTCGCCAATGTCAAAGCCGCTGTAGCCACTGTTGGTCCGGAATACGTTCACGCTCCCGTCGGATGCCCAACGAAAGATGGTGTTGGTATGTGGCGAGCTGAAAAGCAGATGACCCGCCCGGGTCCATACCGGTCCCTCCGTGAACACGAACCCGCTGGCAATCTGCTCCAACCGGGCATCAGCCGGTACGATGGTGCCTAATCCACGGTGTTTTCGGTCAATCTCCAAGTCCACTGGGCGGGCTGGGCTGGCCCTCAGTGCGGAGTAAAAGCTCAGCGCGGCGGTGCGCATCCAAATGTAGTTTTGGGGGGAAACGGACAAGGGGGCGTTGATTCCAAAGACCGCAATTTGAAACTGCTGGCCCGGCCGAATGTTCCTGGCCACGATGAGACGGTTGGGAGAGTTGAAACCGGAAACCACGGTGCCACCGGCCTGACCAACGGTCCGTGGCATTTGCCCATTGATCCAAATCTCGGCATAGTCATCCACCACTACTTCAAACACCAGGGTTGACCCAGTGGGGTCGAATTTCCCCACCTTTTCCGGAATGGAGATATTGATCCGGTACCAGGTAAAGCTTACCTTGCCAGCGCCTCGACGGCTGCTCAAGGTTCCTGGTTGCATGGTCTCCCAACTGCTGTCGTCAAAGTCCAAAACCTCGGCATGGGGAACAATGTCGTAGGTCTTGTTTAGCGGGCCTGATGGCTCCAGGTCTTCTCCAACACTGGGGAAGTCCACGGTGGTAACTTCTGCGTTACGAGTCCGCCATTGGCCTTTAACCAGGGCCAGCCCTGCCTCAGTATTTAAATCAATCATGGCGTCAGGCAGATCTGGAAGAATGCCAGGAGGGCCGGGAAGTCTTGATGCCGTCATGTTTCTCTCCTGTAGGATTGTCGTGCAGCCAGGCAGATCGCTTCAAGTCTAATTGGGACTTGGAATCAAAGGCCCAGCCAATTATATGATATGTACGTTAAGGTGGTCGCCAATTCGGACAGGCGGTCTAGAGAGAGACCGTCTCCTAAAGTAGCCAGAAACAAGGAGCAAGACATGCCCATTATCAGGAAGAAGTAGAGTGCGGCCTTCAAGGCGAAGGCAACCCTGACAGCTGTTCAGGAAGAACACACCACCGCAGAGTTAGCCAGCCAGTTGGAGGTTCACCCCAGCAATGTCCACTCCTGGAAAAGACCCTTGCGCAGTGAGCACCCCATACTGTCCGTGGTATAAATTACGGGGGAAGGTCAATATGGATGCTGACGTCCAGCCCTGGAATAAACTGAGGAGGGGATAGCGGCCGTCGGTCGCCACAAGGGACCTTTCCCTGGTGTTCATTTGGCCGCTCGCTTACCATCGTCTCCTTTCCTGTATCGGATCACTTCTCGCCTCGCTCCCATTGCGTAAGTTGGTTTTCTTGAGTTGATCCAGTTGAGGCTGCACCTTTTCTCCGTAGCACTGCGGGCAAATGCCGTGGCTGAAGGTGACTGGAGCCCTGCTGAAGATGTACGTCTCTACCGATTGCCAATAATCGCCATCATCCCTGATGCGTTTACAGTAACAGCATATAGGCAGCAAGCCGCGCAACTTCTGCACCTCGTCCAGGGCTCGCTTGAGCTCCTCGTTGGCCCTTTTTAGCTCTTCTTGACGCAACTCCCTCTCAGTGACATCCCGAATAAACATGCTGGTCCTCTGCTCACCTCCGACAAGGGAGTACACTGCCGAAGACAGTTCGCACAAGAGTCGGCTGCCGTCTTTACACTTAAGTCTGAGGACGCCTTGAAAATGGCCGGTCAAACTCCGCTGTTCCAGAGCTGAGTGCAGCGCTGGGTCTGAGGGGTCAACTACTGCCCCGCGGCCTAAGCTTTGGAACTCCCGGAGAGAGTAGCCGAACATGGCGCAGGCGGCCGGGTTGGCATATAAAATAGTTCCGTCGGGGCGGGTGAGAAAGGCCGCCTCCAGGCTGTGGTCCAGAATTTCCCCCAGAATTTCCCGATGGTGGTCCCCAAGTTTCACGGTGGTCATTACCTCCAAGCGTTCGTGCTCTCCCCTCGAACGCCTCAAAAATCTACGTTGTAGAGGCCTTGTTGGATTGAAACGGCAGGAAATCCCTTATGAGCCTGACCATTAGGCAGGCACTGAGTATGGTCGCAGGTAGGTACGTTCCAATAATCTCCCGACCTGTTGGTAGTGAGGGTGCATGTGGCAGGTTGGGAGGGGCTGAACTGATTGCAGTCTTATCCCAATGGACTTCTGTGGAGGAGAGAAGTATAGCCGAATTCCATCGGTTGCACGAGTAGCCGTCCAGACCAGCAACGGCCTTTGGCCCCCTGGGCATTACTGACCTTTACCCGACAGAGACACCAATGCACTGGTGAGTTTACCTGGGACTGACCGAATGGCCGTGAAGGGCGGTGTACCAGTGGCCTTTCCACCAACACCTTCGCCAAAATCAAAGCCCCCGCTGACGGGCGGGGGCTGGCGGAGGAGTTGATCACTGCCCTGAGGAGGAACTGCCCAGGACCGCTTCATTATCCCGCCAGACTGTTAGGTTCCGGTTAAGGCCAACCATTTCCAATCCCCTTGGCCCTGAACAGATGCGGGGAACGCGATAGTCTTTTGCCCACCCCCGCCTTGCAGGAAGTGGCCCGACCATCCCTACCTCACGGGACTCCCCTTACACCCTGGCAGCCCCGCCATTTTAACCGCTTTCTTAAACTTTATCTAGTAATAATTCGTAAAATCCTGACTGTTTCCCGTTGCAATTAGCACGTCTGTTCTGTAATCTCTGAGGTCAGCCTGGAGGTTTGCAGAATAGACCATGCCCATCGCCTGCGTGCTGATCCCCCATTTCATTTACCACGCCCATGCCCGGCGGCAGCCTGAGCTGCGCCAGGGGCCGGTGATCCTGGCCGCCGACCAGGGCGCACGGAAGATGGTGGCGGACTGCTCACCCCAGATCGCCGGGCTGCGGACCGGAATGCCCTTGGCGGCGGCCCTGGCGGTGGCGGGCAACGCCCGGGTGGTGGAGGCGGACCAGGCCTGCCAGCGCCAGGAGTTCCAGGAGGTGCTGCAGGCGTTGCAGCAACGGTGCCCCGCGGTGGAACCCGCTGGATTGGGGTGCGCCTACCTGGACCTCACCGGCCTGGAAGGGCTGTACGGCGGCGACGCCCATCTGGCCCTGGCCCTGCAGCGCGCCCTGCCCCCGGAGTTCCCAGCCCAGGTGGGAATAGGCACCAACAAGTTCGTGGCGTATCTGGCCGCGCAATTGGCGCAATACGGCAACGCCTTCCAAGCTCCCGCCGACGCCAGGGCCTTTGTGCAGCAGTTCCCGGTGGAATGTTTGCCGGTCTCGGCAGCTGTCATCGCCCGGCTGCGCCAGTTCGGCTTCAAGACCTTGGGAGACGTGGCCGCCTTGGACATTGGTCCTCTCCAGACCCAGTTCGGCCCCCAGGGAAAACGAATGTGGGAACTGGCCAAGGGCGTGGACTCAAGGCCGGTGATGCCCATGAAAGAAGAGGACACGGTTTCAGCATCCTTATTTCTGCCCTGCGGCAACGCTAGCCTGGATTTACTGCTGCTGGGGCTGGAGGTGCTGGCCAGGAAACTCCTGGCCCGGAAAGAGGTTATGGGCAAGTACGCGGGCCATGCTGCGATGGCCTGCGCCGCCGCAGGCTTCCCCACATGGCAACGCAGCTACGCTTTCAAGGAGCGATTGGGCACTATTGATAAGTTGCTTCCGGCCCTCAAGAGCAGGCTGCTGCCCGACCCGCCCCGGTTCCCGGTGGAGGAGCTATCCCTGGCTCTGTCTGACATGGCGGGGGAGACCGGCGCCCAGGGACTACTGCTGGAGCAAGGGCGCACCTCCGGCGACGGCCTGGTGGCAACCCTGGCCCAGCGGCTCCAGGCCCGCGGCGGCGGGATGCCCTCCCTGTACCGGGTGGTGAATGTCGCTCCAGATCACCCCCTCCCTGAAATGCGGTACGTGCTGGCCCCTCTGAACCCGGAGTCCACCGCCGAGGTGCGCCCGGTTAACCAGCCAGTATTGGCCCAGGTGGTGAAGGAGGGACAGGAACTGGCCTTGCAATGCCCCCAGGGGGGCGCTGGCGAGCAAGCCCCGGTGCGAGCCACAGTGCAGGATCTGTGGAAGGTGGACCTGTGGTGGCTGCCCTGCCCGGCCAGCCGGACCTACTATCGCGCCACTGGCCCTGGCGGGAAACAGTTCACCATGTTCCAGGACAATTTGTCCGGCCACTGGTATCTCCAGCAGCCCTAGCTATCCATGTACGCGGAGTTGCACGCCCACAGCTTTTACTCCTTTGGCCTGGGGGCCTCCCACGTCCACGAACTGCTGGTCCGGGCCAAAGGCCTGGGCTACCCAGCGCTGGCCCTGACCGACGCCAACCTGTGCGGGGCGCTGGAGTTCGCCCGCGCCGCGGCGGGCCTGGGCCTCCAGCCCATCACCGGCGGCGCGGTGACGCTGGACTGTGGCGGGCAGCTTATCTTGCTGGCCCGCACCCGCCAGGGCTACGCCAACCTCTCCCGGCTGTTCACATGCGCCAATCTGGCTGACCGCACCGACCCTAAACTGGATGTGCGGTTCCTGCCGGGTCACGCCGAAGGCCTGACCCTGCTCACGGGGGGGCGTCATGGGCCGCTGGCGCCGCTGCTGCTCCAGGGCCGCTGGGAGGCGGCCCGGCGCTGCCTGCAGCAGTGGCTGGACTGGTTTGGCGCTGGCGCGGTGTACGTGGAGCTCCAACAGAACCTGGTGCAGGGCGACAAGGAGCTGAACCTGCACCTGGCCCGGCTGGCCCAGGAGCTGGGCGTTCCGGCGGTGGCCACCAACCACGTCCTCTACCACTCCCGCCAGCGGCACCAGCTGCAAAACGTGCTCACCGCCATCCGGCGCAACACCACCCTGGAGGGGGCGCTGCCCTGGCTCCAGCCCAACGCCGAGTTTTACCTCAAGTCCCCCCAGCAAATGGCGCGGCTCTTCCGCTGGCATCCCCAGGCGGTGCGCAACACGCTGAAGATTGCCGGGGAGTGCGCCTTCAACCTCAGCACTGACCTGGGCTACCAGCTGCCTGCGCCCCCGGTGCCTGAAGGCTATACCGTGGACAGCTACCTGCGCCAGCTGTGCTACGAGGCCGCCGCCCGGCGCTACGGCCGCATCACCCCTAAGGCGAGGTCCCGCATTGAGGAGGAGCTGGGCCTGATCCAGAAGCACCGCCTGGCCGGCTTCCTGCTGCTCTACCGCAACCTGGTGCAACTGGCCCAGGAGATCATGGTGGAGGAGGGCCTGGCGCCCCCGGAGACGCCCCTGGAGCTGCGGCCCCCAGGCCGGGGACGGGGTTCCTCGGTGGCCCTGGTCACCGGCTACCTCATCGGCATCTCCCACGTGGACCCCCTGGCCTACGACCTCACCCTGGAGCGGTTCATGCCCGAGGACCTGCAGACCCTGCCCGACATTGACCTGGACTTTCCCAGGGCGCTGCGGGACAAGCTGATTGCCCGGGTCCACCGGGAGTTCGGGCCGGAGCACGCGGTGCTGGCCGGGGCCGTGGCCACCTATCAGGTCAAGGGCATCATCGCCGGCGTGGGCAAGGCTTTGGGGCTGCCTTCGGAAGAACTGAAGCGCCTGTCGGGAAGCCTCAATTCCCACCACCCGGCCGATCTGAAGGCCGAGATGCTGGCGATGCCCGAGTTCAGGGAGAAGGTGAATGGGCCGGGCTGGAATCACCTCATTGCACTGGCGCCGCAGTTGATAGACGCGCCCAAGGGGCTGGGCCAGCACGTGGGCGGCATGGTGCTCAGCTCGTCCCCCATCTCGGAGATGACTCCCATCCGCCAAGGCGCTATTGAAGGCCGCTACATCATGGACTGGGACAAGGACAGCGTGGCCGACGCGGGCTTCGCCAAGATTGACCTGCTGTCCCTGCCGGTGCTGGACCAGATCGAGCAGGCCCTCAATCTCATTGAGCAGCGCACCGGCCAGCGGCCCGACCTGGCCCGCATCAACCCCGCGGACCCCCAGGTGTACGACATGATTAACCGGGGAAAGTCCATGGGGGTATTTCTCCTGCAGTCCCCCGCCCAGCTGAAGATGGGCCAGCGGCTCAAGTCCCGCAACCTGCTGGACCTGGCCTACCAGGTGGCGCTAATCCGCCCCGGTGTGGGTGTTCAGGGCAGCGCGGTGTCCCAGTTTGTGGAGCGCTACCGCCACGGTGCAGCCTGGGACTACGACCACCCCCTGGAAAGGCGCGCTCTTGAGCGGGGCTTCGGCATCATCGTCTGGCAGGAACAGGTGGTGCAGCTAATCATGGACGTGGCAGGACTGAGCGCCGCCGAAGCCGACCAGATGCGCCGGGCCTTCGGCAAACGCCACAACCAGCACCTGTTGAAGCTGTGGTGGGAGAAATTCCAGGATGGGGCCAGGGCCAGGGGAGTCCCCGAGGAGACCATCCTGAAGATTTTCCACAAGGTGAACGGGGAGTACATGTTCCCGGAGAGCCACTCCCATGCTTTTGCCATCTCCGCCTACCAGGCCGCCTGGCTAAAATGCCACTACCCCACCGAGTTCTTTGTGGCGCTGATGAACTGCCAACCCATGGGCTTCTATCCCCTGGAGGCGCTGAAAGAGGACGCCAGGCGCTTTGGCGTGCCCTTTTTCAACCCCTGCGTCAACGCCAGCCAGGGGCAGTGTACGCCCGAAGGGGGCGGGGTGCGGCTGGGGCTGAAGTTCGTGCAGCACCTGGGCCCGGCGTCAGTGGCAGCGCTGCTGGCGGAGCGGCAGCGGGGAGGCCCCTACTCCAGCCCAGGCGACCTGGTGCGGCGGGTGGCTCTGAAACCCCAGGCGGTGGAGTGCTTGGTATTAGCCGGCGCCCTGGACGGAGTTTGCAAGAACCGCAGGCAGGCGCTGTGGGAGGCGGGCCTGCACCTTGCCCCTGCCAAAGGGCAGCAAGTGCTGCCCCTGGACCTGGACCGGGACGTGCCGCCCTTGGCGGACTTCACCCCCTACGAGCAGATGCTGGCCGAGTACCGGACGCTGGGACTGTATCCCAGGGGCCACCTGCTGGAGTTCCTGCGGCCTGGCCTTGGCAAAGGAGTCACCACCCTGGCGGCGGCGGAGCAGGCGGAGGATGGCGCGGTGCTGACGGTGGCGGGTTGGCCGGTGGCCCGGCAGCACCCCCGGGGTGAGAAGGGGACGGTGTTCGTGACCATTGAGGACGAGACCGGGGACTTGCAGCTGATCCTGTGGCCGCGAGTCTTCGCCCGGTGCCGCAAGGCCATGCACAGCCACGTCATCAAGGTCACCGGCGCGGTCTCCCGCTGGGACGGCACCGCTAATCTGGTGGCTTCCAGAGTGGAAGCCATCCCCGTGCCGGTGGAAATGCCCGCCGCCCACGACTGGCGGTAGCCGGAGCGATGCAAGCGGTCAATCCCAGGGGCAGTCCTGGCTCAAGGCAGCGGGCCTACAGGCAGGATGCACTCCGGCATCTCGTTCTTCACCGAGTTCACCAGCCGGGACACCGGATAGGCTTCCATCTCCCCGGCGGGGTAGGGCTGGAGCAGGGACTGCAAAGCCAAAAGGTCGTCCACGTCCTGGTCCAGCCACAAGGCATGGGCTTCTCTGGGCAGGATCACCGGCATCCGGTCATGGATAGAGACCATAAGCTCATTAGGTTGGGTAGTGATGATGGCGCAGGAGCGCACCCCCTGGCCGGTCACCCGGTCAGTCCACTGGTCCCACAAACCCGCAAAACCAAAGGGCTGCCGGGATTTCAACACTATGCGCATGGGCCTCTTGGATATTCCCTCTTTCCGCCACTCGTAAAAGCCGTCGGCCAGCACCAGGCAGCGGCGCTTCCGGAAGGAAGTTTTGAATGCCCCGTTGGTAGCGACGGTCTCAGCCCGGGCGTTGATCATGGTGCGCATGGGTTGAATGCCTTTGGCCCAGAAGGGGATGAGGCCCCAGCGCATGAAGGCAGCGGTGTTGACGCCATCGGCCCCCCATGTAAGCACTTGCTGGGTAGGGGCGATGTTGTACCTGGGCGTGAAGGGCACTTCTTCAATGGCGAAGGGGAAGACGGCCTGAAGAGCCGCCAGGTCCATGGTCAGCGTGTAGCGTCCGCACATGAGTAACCAACATCCCTTGCCAAAAGGCCCGTCAAATTCTTGAAGCCATCATAGGCCCGATTTGACGCCTGCCACAAGGATTACGATTCGGACACCTGGTCACCGGCCTAAAAGGTATGATCAGTTGGCGAATCGGCTCGCTGGAAGGTTATGCTATCTTTGCCTGGGTCCCGGCCCGATCAGGAATGGATGCCGATGATTTTGTCCCAGTCGGTCGACTGCTGGTAGGCGTAAGCGGCCCTCAAGAGGAGCGGGTCGTCGAAGAAGCGCCCGACGATTTGCATGCTGATTGGAAGCCCAGCCGACGACTTGCCCACGGGAAGGGCGAGCGCTGGGTGGCCGGTGTAGTTGAAAGGCTGAGTGTTGCGGGAGCCGCTGGAATTGATCGTGGCGAGATTGTCCTCTACGGCCTCTAGATAGCTTCCAGGCGTGTGATTCTTGGGCGCCGTCGTGATACACGTAGGCATCACCAGCACGTCCACGTCGGCTAGTGCGGCATCGTAGGCCTTGATATAGGTGGGACGCACATTTTGAGCTTTGGCGTACACGCGGCCGTGGTAGTTCCGGCGGCTCAGCTCGGCGGCAATGAGCGACAACTTGGTGCGTGGCGCAAGCACGTCTGCGCGGGAGGCCCACATCTTGTTAATGGCAGTGACAATAGATGCAGGGTAGTAGGTCCTTGTGAAGGCGGCAAAGAACCCGGTGTTGAATATGGCGAGGGCGCCTTCACCTGTGAGGGCGGCTTGGGCCGCGCGGACAGCGTGGTGCTCTGGAACTGAAACCTTTAACACGTCGGCACCCGCCTCGGCGAGTACATTGACCGCCGCCATCACCAGGTCACGCACTTCAACCTGGGCATCATCGAAGCCTTCCTGGAGCACCCCGATGCGCAGCCCGGACACACCGTCGGCCAGCCGGCTGAGAACATCGATGCTCGTCGGGACGTCTCGCGTTTGGCGGGGATCGTAAGAGTCGTAACCCGCGGTGGCCTGGAGGGCAGCTGCCACATCCTCCACGGTACGGGCCATGGGGCCCGTGTAGTCGATGCTCTGGTCCGAGCCGAAACCGATCCCGAAGTGCGACACCAACCCGAAGGTAGGTTTGAGTCCGACGATGCCGCAGTAAGCCGCAGGGATTCGGATGGAGCCCCCCTGATCTCCGCCGAAGGAGATGTCCACCTCGCGGGCGGCCACGGCCGCACCGGAGCCCGAGGATGATCCCCCGGTGACGTGATCGTGGTTGTGGGGATTAAGGGGTCGCCCATAGTCACCGATGGCGCCCCCAGTTCCGAAGCCCCCACTCAGGCCATTCATGACGTTCTTGCCGATGATGGTGCCTCCCTCATTTAGCACACGTGTGACGACGGTCGCGTCGAAGTCGGACATGAAGCCTTCCAGGGCAAAGGAGCCGAAGCTCATGGGCATCCCTGCGACGGCGATGTGGTCCTTGAAACTGACGGTCTTGCCGGCAAGCAGGCCTTCAGCAGCGCCCTCAATTCGGCATTTCCACATCCAGGCGTTGAGCGGGTCTTCTGCTGGGCTAGGCCGGTATCCAGGCTTGCGGTCGGCCGAGACCATCGGAGGCTTAGGCTCCTCCAACCGAGCTTGCACAAAGGCGTCGAGTTTTCCCATCTGTTCCATCAGGAATTTCCGGTACAGGATGGCCTCATCAGGACCCAAGTGGATCCCCAGTTCCCTGGCCACTGCCACTACTTCATCGACGTCTGGTACTGTGTACATATGGCACCTCTCCTCCGGACGTTCCCTATGTGAACGACCTATTCGTGTTAGCACCGAATTTATTCCCCCCAGACCCGCATGTCAATAAATATGACCGGACGCAGTTTCTTGTTGTCTTCGGCTCGGTGGCAGGCACTGCCCTTTTTCCCCACCGGCGGTAAGAGAATGCCCCTGACCATCTCCGGCTACGCCCTGCGAAGTTTAGGAGCGACCAAAGCCAGCGAACCGACCAGGGCTACCCCCACCACGGCGTTAATCTGGGCAGCCCACGGTGCTCCCCAGGCTCCGGCGACGGCGCCGGAACTAACGCTTCCCAAGGCGTGACCATAGATCGCCAGGACCCGCAGTCCCATGACTCGCCCCCGATAGTCGGGAGGCGCCGTCTGCAGCAGCACCGTGAGCATCAGCACCTGGGTTGCTGAAAAGGCCGCTCCGGTGAACACCAGAATCCCCAGGGACAAGGGGATGAAGGTGCTGGCGGCGAAGGCCACCATGGTGGCGTGCCAGAGTACTATGGCGACCAGCAGCAGCCTGCCAGCGTATCTCAGGTTTCTAACCCACGCCAGGACCATTGACCCGCCAAGGGCGCCGACCCCAAATGCCGACATCAGCATCCCCAGACCTGCCGCTCCAGTGTCCAGCACGTCCCGGGCAAAGATGGGCATCAAGTTGGTGTGGAGCGGCCAGCCGGTCAAGTTAGCGATAACAGCGACCAACAGGGTGGCCCAGAGCACCTGCTCTCCTTTTACGTACTTCAACCCCTGGAGCGTCGAGCCGAGCACCGATCCCCTATCCTTTGCACTGGCGGTCCTGGATGCCCTCACCAGCAGGGCAGCGAACCCGCTCATCACGTATAAGAGCACGATGGCAAAGTACGCACCTTCGGCCCCGGAGGCCTCGAACAGGACACCGCCAGCCAGGGGACCGACGATGGTGGCTAGATTTCTCCCCATGGTGGTCAGGGCGGCGCCGTTGGCAATGCGCTCCGGGGCCAGAGTGTCGGCCACCAGCGATTGTGCGGACGGGGTTTGAAACATGCGGACCAACCCGCCCACCAGTGTCAAGGCAAAGATGTGCCACACCTCAAGCGTCCCGCTGAGTATCAGCCCCAGCATTATCAAGCCCAGGGCGGCCATGACATACTCCACCGCGGTGAGAAGGGACTGACGGCTCACGTGGTCGGCGATGGTTCCGGCAAAAAGTGCCAGGAAGTTGAGTCCTAACCGGGCCGCGCCAAGCAGTCCTACCAGAAAGGGGGAGTCGGTCAGGGTGAGCACGTACCAGCCCAGCACTAACGTCTCCATTTGAGACCCCATCGCGGCCAACGAGGTGGATAACCAGACCAGCCCAAAATTCCGCTGGCGCAGTATGGCCAGGGGGTACGTTGCCTGGCGCAGCGCGGCGGTTAGTTTCAAACTAATGCGCGGAGCCGTGGACTAAAAGTGGCACACCGTTGCTTATATGCTCCGCCGAGTCCCTTCCCTGGTTGGCTGCGCCAACCCGAGGAATGAATAGCAGGCGAGCCGGATGCGCGGCGGCGTGGCTGTTCCCCGAGGCCAACCTGCCGCTGGATGGCTATGGTGACCATGCTGGGTGATCCTCGAGTGTTCATTCTGCCTGTCGCAGGACCACGCTGGAGCCCATACCTAAACTCGTCAGATTTCTGTCTTGCCTCAAGGCTTAGGTTTTGGACACCTGCTTCAACTTGAGAAAGAAAGTGGTGCATCATCCACCTATACCAGCGCGTACACCGCCACTATCCTGGGGATACGCGTTTCAACTTCCTCTTCCTCGGCGGCAGCGTGTTCCAAGTGGAGGCCGCAATCATAATAGAGTTGACGCACCCTCCGCAGGAGCATTTCCCCCTCCACTTTGTTCCGGCGCAGCCGGTCGCAGCCGGTCTGGAAGCGCTTCTGGCGAGTACGGGACACAGCTTCAGACAAGCGCCCGATGCCGCCGTCGGCATCTAACACTGGGCGGTCCCGCCTAAGACTGTCCATCTCGGTCAGGACGTAGCGCTGGCCCGCACTCAGGTTGCTTCTGGTCTTGCGTTGCGCCCAAAGGTCATCCACGTCTTTCTCCAAGTGAAGCTTCACAGACGTCAATACACTGTTCAGGTCAGCGGGCAGCCCTACGGGTGTCTCTTCCGGACTACAAACAGCGAGCTGAAGAGCGTCCATAGTGTCGATGTCAACCGCCTGGTCTTTCAAGTTGCGGACGTAAAGACGCAGAAAATCCCCGGCCTTGGCCAGCACAAGCACCGTCCCGGCGCCCTTTGAAGAGTGCCGCGCCGTCCTAAGCCCGTCCCGCAGGTTGCGGATACGTTGGTACTCTTGCGGGTCACGCTCCCGCAGGTCGCGGAAGAACTCCTCGGCTTCCGACAGAGTGGCGCCGATTAACGAAACAGTCCCGATTGACCATCGGGACTGTGCGGAAAGCGTACCGTGTTCTTGGTGGAGACGGGGGAGGGTCGAACTACACCGTAACACATATCTGGCCGTGCTGATCGCGGTGGGGTGGAGCGTCTTGACCAGCAGCCTTTCCACTTCCACGATTCTCACCCAGTTCTCGCCCGAACTGCCTCCAGCAACCCTAGCTTTTCAACCGCCATCTCCCGCAACCGGAACCTCTGCACCTTGCCGCTGGAGGTCATGGGAAATTCCTCCATGATCAACGTGTGGCGGGGTATCTTGAAGCTGGCCAGCTTGCCGCGGCAGAGGGCTGCCAGCTCTTCATTGGCTACCTGCTGGCCCGCCTTGGGCACCACGCAGGCGCAGGGCACTTCGCTAAGTCGCAGGTCAGGAACGCCAACCACCTGCACCTGGTCAATGGCCGGATGGTTCAGCAACAAGCGTTCCACCTCCACAGGGTCCACGTTCTCTCCGCCAACCTTAAGCAGGTCTTTGTACCGCCCCAGGAAGCGGATGACCCCATCCTCCCGCATGGTCACCACGTCGCCGGTGTGCAGCCAGCCCTCGGGGTCGATGATCCGGGCCGTCTCCTCCGGCTTCTTGTAGTACCCCTGCATCAGGCCATAGCCCCGCACCCATAGCTCGCCCATACTTCTGGGCGGCACAACTGCTCCGGTAGCTGGGTCGAAGGCCTTAAACTCATAGCCGGGTAGCGGATAGCCAGAGGTCAGGCAGCGGTCGTCCTCCGGCGAGTCCAGGAAGGAGAGGGCAGCGCCAACGCCTACTTCGGTCATGCCCCAGGCGCTCAGGGTAGGGCACAACAGTTTCTGCGCGCGGCGGGCCGCTGGCTCGCTGCTGGCCATCCCGGCGGCCAGGATACCGATACGCAGGCTGCTGCGGTGGGCCTTCTCGCAATCGGGATGGGTGGTCAGGGCATGGAAGTGCGTATCAAACCCGTGGAGGATGGTGGCCCGCTCCTGCTGGATGAGGCGCAGCGCCTCTCCAGGGTCGAACAGCGTGGTCAACACCATGCGTGCTCCACTGATGACGGACATCAGCGGGCCCATATACAGGCCGAAGCAATGGAACAGGGGAAGGTACATCAGGATCACGTCCCGGGAAGTCACGCCCATGCGGCTGGCCAGGTCCATGACGGTGCGCTGGACGTTGTGGCAGTGCATCACTCCCTTGGGGAAGCCCGTAGTCCCGGAGGTATACATGATGACCACAGTTTCATCTGGGCCCACTCGCTGGTGGCGGCGCTCTACCTCCTCCTGGGGCGCCGCTTCCCCGGCCGCCATCGCCTCATCCCAGCGGTGGGTCCCTGGATATGGGCTGTCCCCCAGGACTAGCACCCGCTTCAGCTCGGGGAACCTGGCCGGGCGCAGGTCGTTGGGGTTGCCCCACTTGATCTCTGGGCAGACCTCCCGCACCATGCCCAGGTAGTCCACTGGGCCGGAACGGTCCACGGTAATCAGAGTAGTGGAATCGGACTGCCGAACCACGTACTCCAGGTCATTGGTGCGGAATCGGGTGTTGATGGGCACAGTCACAGCGCCAACCTTGGCCAGGGCGAAGAAGCAGTAAAGCCATTCCGGTCGGTTGGGCATCCAGAGGGAGACCTTGTCCCCTGGCTGGATTCCCAGCCTTACGAAGGCCCGGGCGGCGAGGTTGACCTCTGCTTGAAGCTGCGCGAAGCTCCAGCGCTGGCCCGCGTAGTAAAGGGCTTCTCTAGGACCCCACCGCTCGGCCGCCTCATCCAGCAGGGTCCCCAACGTCCCTTTCTTGAACCACTCGGCCATAGTTGTGCCTCCGCCTGTTGAGATGCCTAACCCACCTCTACTGGTCTTGGCTCAAACCTCTGGAGTGCTGGAAGGACCTCCCTGGCAAATAGCTTCATGCTGCCCTCCGCTTCCTCGTAAGGCATTGCAGCGTAGCTGAACACCCCGACATAGTGGTCGTTGCCCGTCCAGCGGTGAATGTCCAGAGCCTTCTGGTAGCATTGCTCCGGTGTGCCCCACACTTGCAAGTTGACAAAGAAGTCTACCACCCTGTCGTCCCCATACTTCACCAGCTTCTCTGTAATTTTGCCGTAGTACTCATATCCCGGGATGTCCTTGAGATGGTCCGCCTTGAACTCGTAGTGGTCCATCACCGTTTGCCAGTACCCTCCAATGTAACGCCGGGCCATCTGGTAGGCCCGCTCCCCGTCCTCATGGCAGAAGGTCCAGGCCACGGCAATGGGAGGCGGGGCTTCTTCCTGGTTCACTTTGAGGTAGACCTGCCGGTAGCCCTGGAGGTCTTGGGATACCTCCTCCCAGGGCTTTTGGGGGATGACCAGCATTCCCACTCCCAGCTCGGCCATAATGCGGGAGGACTCGGGAGAGATGGCGGCGGCATAGGTGCGGCCCCGGAAGGTCTTGGACGGTTGGGGCCGGATGTCCCGGCGGGGCTGGTTGATGAACTGGCCCTGGTACTCGCAGTAGCCTTTCTTCAGGCCGCTGAGCAGGCACTCTGCCGACTCCAGGAACCGGGCGCGGGATTCGGCCATGTCCAGCCGGAAGCCCTGGTACTCCACCCTGGCCAGGCCACGCCCAATACCCAGGATGGCCCGGCCGCCGCTGAGCTGGTCCAGCATGGACACTTCCTCGGCCACCCGCAGTGGGTCGTGCCAGGGCAAGACTACTACTGCCGATCCCAGCTTGGCCCGTTCGGTGCGCCCGGCCATATAGGACAGGAACTGGAGAACATCGGGGCACAAAGTGTAGTCAGTGAAGTGGTGCTCCACCCCCCAGATGGACTGGTAACCCAGGGGTTCAGCCTGGTCGGCCAGGTGCAGTTCCTTGCGGTAGACCTGGTAATCGGAGAGTTGCTGGTGGGGATTCTGGAAAATGGTTGCCATACCAACGTGCATCACTGACCTCCTGGTTGGCCCCATCGCTGGATGGTTCTGGATGAACTTCCTATTCCTAGATGGCTGGGGGATTCTTGGTTAGCATGACCCTAAGCCAGCAGAATCTCCCGCCGGGACAGCACCCGCTGCATCAGGGGCTTCATGCCCAGCTGGCTGGAGATGGCCAGGGATTCGTCCAGCAGGGACATGGCCTTCTGCCCGTCGCCAGGCCGGTTGCCCTGGAGCAGCAGGTCGGCGTAGTCACACAGGCTCCAGGCCAGCTCCGGGCGGTAGGGTCGAACGTCAGAACATGCTGCGCACGGTCACGGACTACTTCCCAGTTACATTGCGCCGCAGCTTCCTCAGCTTCATCAAGGAGCCGCACAATCTGCCGTTTGAGTCGTTCTGTTGCCATGACAGCCTCGTGCCGCAGCGGGGAACGATACTGTCCTGATTTTAACCCTGCGGCGGGAACTGTCAAGGCTGAATGACCAGGTCAATGCGAGGTGGGGCTGCGGATTACCTATGCCGCCAGGAAATTGGTGAGGTGAAAACCGGCAGCGCCAAAAAGCCGGAGCCGCTGGTCATAGCTGCCAGCGGCCCCATTTTCGCGGCTCCCCAGAGATTAGGTTTTGGATACCTGGTCACCGGCCTAAAAGGTATGATTAGTTGGCGAATCGGCTCGCTGGAAGGTTATGCTATCTTTGCCTGGGTCCCGGCCCGATCAGGAATGGATGCCGATGATTTTGTCCCAGTCGGTCGACTGCTGGTAGGCGTAAGCGGCCCTCAAGAGGAGCGGGTCGTCGAAGAAGCGCCCGACGATTTGCATGCTGATTGGAAGCCCAGCCGACGACTTGCCCACGGGAAGGGCGAGCGCTGGGTGGCCGGTGTAGTTGAAAGGCTGAGTGTTGCGGGAGCCGCTGGAATTGATCGTGGCGAGATTGTCCTCTACGGCCTCTAGATAGCTTCCAGGCGTGTGATTCTTGGGCGCCGTCGTGATACACGTAGGCATCACCAGCACGTCCACGTCGGCTAGTGCGGCATCGTAGGCCTTGATATAGGTGGGACGCACATTTTGAGCTTTGGCGTACACGCGGCCGTGGTAGTTCCGGCGGCTCAGCTCGGCGGCAATGAGCGACAACTTGGTGCGTGGCGCAAGCACGTCTGCGCGGGAGGCCCACATCTTGTTAATGGCAGTGACAATAGATGCAGGGTAGTAGGTCCTTGTGAAGGCGGCAAAGAACCCGGTGTTGAATATGGCGAGGGCGCCTTCACCTGTGAGGGCGGCTTGGGCCGCGCGGACAGCGTGGTGCTCTGGAACTGAAACCTTTAACACGTCGGCACCCGCCTCGGCGAGTACATTGACCGCCGCCATCACCAGGTCACGCACTTCAACCTGGGCATCATCGAAGCCTTCCTGGAGCACCCCGATGCGCAGCCCGGACACACCGTCGGCCAGCCGGCTGAGAACATCGATGCTCGTCGGGACGTCTCGCGTTTGGCGGGGATCGTAAGAGTCGTAACCCGCGGTGGCCTGGAGGGCAGCTGCCACATCCTCCACGGTACGGGCCATGGGGCCCGTGTAGTCGATGCTCTGGTCCGAGCCGAAACCGATCCCGAAGTGCGACACCAACCCGAAGGTAGGTTTGAGTCCGACGATGCCGCAGTAAGCCGCAGGGATTCGGATGGAGCCCCCCTGATCTCCGCCGAAGGAGATGTCCACCTCGCGGGCGGCCACGGCCGCACCGGAGCCCGAGGATGATCCCCCGGTGACGTGATCGTGGTTGTGGGGATTAAGGGGTCGCCCATAGTCACCGATGGCGCCCCCAGTTCCGAAGCCCCCACTCAGGCCATTCATGACGTTCTTGCCGATGATGGTGCCTCCCTCATTTAGCACACGTGTGACGACGGTCGCGTCGAAGTCGGACATGAAGCCTTCCAGGGCAAAGGAGCCGAAGCTCATGGGCATCCCTGCGACGGCGATGTGGTCCTTGAAACTGACGGTCTTGCCGGCAAGCAGGCCTTCAGCAGCGCCCTCAATTCGGCATTTCCACATCCAGGCGTTGAGCGGGTCTTCTGCTGGGCTAGGCCGGTATCCAGGCTTGCGGTCGGCCGAGACCATCGGAGGCTTAGGCTCCTCCAACCGAGCTTGCACAAAGGCGTCGAGTTTTCCCATCTGTTCCATCAGGAATTTCCGGTACAGGATGGCCTCATCAGGACCCAAGTGGATCCCCAGTTCCCTGGCCACTGCCACTACTTCATCGACGTCTGGTACTGTGTACATATGGCACCTCTCCTCCGGACGTTCCCTATGTGAACGACCTATTCGTGTTAGCACCGAATTTATTCCCCCCAGACCCGCATGTCAATAAATATGACCGGACGCAGTTTCTTGTTGTCTTCGGCTCGGTGGCAGGCACTGCCCTTTTTCCCCACCGGCGGTAAGAGAATGCCCCTGACCATCTCCGGCTACGCCCTGCGAAGTTTAGGAGCGACCAAAGCCAGCGAACCGACCAGGGCTACCCCCACCACGGCGTTAATCTGGGC
>Ga0194131_10000084_pt1 | contig 132289 bp, 128 predicted proteins | sample TA2KigO120mmetaG_FD_148631 | JGI IMG/M metagenome (GOLD analysis project Ga0194131, IMG submission 148631) | Freshwater microbial communities from Lake Tanganyika, Tanzania - TA2015053 Kigoma Offshore 120m | ecosystem: Environmental > Aquatic > Freshwater > Lake | place: Tanzania: Lake...
CGTGGATGAACCGATTCCGCCGGCTCCTCGTCCGCTGGGAGAAGCGCGAGCAGAACTACGAGGCAATGCTCCATCTCGCCTGTGCCTGGATCACGATGAAACTGGCTGGGGTTTTCGGATAGGCTCTTAGGTTCGCGACTCCTGTCGAGTATCGATTCCCGCGAGATGGGGTTCCGAGTGGAGAGGTCGAAATCGATGCCGACGGCTGGGCGCGGGAAGTTGTCGACGGAAAAGTGATTCGTTGGTGGATCGGCTTCACCGAGAAACCTCTCGATGAGAGCGCGCAGCAGGGCATCTCCGTGCTCGCCAACGGAAAAATGGCCCAACGCCCATTCCAGTTCGGGCGATCCCAGGGGACCGAGGGCCAGCTGGGTCAGGAGTATCTAGTCGGCGAGGTCGAGGCGAACTGGATCGATGCTGGGGCCGACATTGAGGATGACTTGATTCAGTCGAACCGAGATCAGCTTCAGATTGAGGAGGACCGACTGGCGGGATTTCTCTCTTGGGGCCGGGACCGCCTGAGATGGGCGTTGAAGGAGAGGAATCGACTTCGATCGCTCAAACGGATCGAGGAGTTCGAAGAGGAGAACGATCTAGCTGAGTTGTTTAGTGGGAACACCAAGCATGAGCGCGAGCGCCTCATGAAGGTTGCGAAGACCGTTGCGCGGCTCCCCGAGTTGCCGACCAGCGGGGTTGCTGATGTGATGCGAGAGGTGATTAACGCACAAGCGGATGTCGTCGTGCGCGAGATGATCGAGAAAATCAGCGAGGAGGATGACCACGTTCAGGAGCGAATGTGGGAGCTAGTCCGCGAGTTTGGCCTGATTGATGCCCGACGAACTCAGACCATTATCGAGGGGCGAATTGGCGCGACCGATCGTCTGGCGACCCAGGTCGCGGACGGAACTCGAGAGGTGCCTGACCTCCACAACACCGTCCGCGAGAACGCGTGGCTACTGGACCCCAGGTGGCACCTGTATGACGATGAAGTCGATGTATCCGATTGGAATCCAGACTACGCGCCGGAGTTGGACGAGACCGGCGAGCGAATCGATTTCCTCTTCGTTCTCAAGCCCAAGGCACCGGCTCCCATCGACGAAGTGATCGTCGTCGAGATCAAGAGAGCCCGGAAAGCGAGTGGAGCGATCCACAACGTTTCCGAGGGAGAAGTGAACAAATTCCATTCCTATGTCTTGACGGCGATTGACCACTATTCGAAGAGCACGAACCCGCCGCGTGTTCGAGGGTTGATGATTGCCCAGGGGTACACCGAGAAAGCGAACCGCATGCGGAGATCCGTTGAGAAGACCGACTACGCGGAGTTCAAAACCTGGGACCTCGTCATCGACGAGACCCGAAGAATGCACCTTGGATGGCTGGAAGTGTCCAAGAAGCGAGGTAGCAGAGGGGCGTAACGTCCCCCCGCCTACAGCGCCCCCTTCACGCTCATCACCGCCCCCGCGGCGCGCGGGTCGATCTCGCACGCGACGCGCAGCGCGCGCGCGAGGCCCTTGAAGATCGCCTCGATCGCGTGGTGCGGGCTCATGCCGTATCGAAGCTCGACGTGCAGATCGAGGCCGGCGTTCTGCGCGAAGGCGTAGAGGAAGTCCTCGACCAGCGAGACGTCGAAGTTGCCGACGCGGTCGTTGGCGAGCGCGACGCGGTAGACGAGGAACGGGCGGTTCGAGACGTCGACGGCGACGTCGGCGCGCGACTCGGCCATCGGCAGCGCTTGCTGCCCGTAGCGGCGGATGCCCCGCGCGTCGCCGAGCGCTTGGCGCAGCGCTTGACCGAGCACGATGCCGACGTCCTCGACGGTGTGGTGCAGGTCGACCGCGAGATCGCCCTGCGCGCGCAGCGTCAGGTCGAACAGGCCGTGCTTCGCGAACGACTCGAGCATGTGGTCGAAGAACGGGATGCCGGTCGCGACGTCGTAGGCGCCGGTGCCGTCGAGCGTGAAGTCGGCGCGAATCTCGGTCTCGCGCGTCTTGCGCTCAATGCGGGCTCGTCTGCTCGGTGCTTCGCTCGTCATGCCATCTCGTTTCGTCACGCAGCCGCGCGCTCGTGAGCGCGGCTACCAGTCCATCTCCGCCTCGGTCTCCGCGTCGCGCGCGGCTTCGCGCTCGCGGCGGGCTTTGCGGATCTTAGCGAGGCGCAGCTCGACGCTGTTGCCGTGGCCGGTGAAACCTTCGAGGTTCGCGAGGCGGATCACGTCGCTCCCGAGCTCGCGCAGCTTCGGCGCCTCGAAGCGCACGAACGCGGTGCGCTTCAGGAAGTCGTCGACGCCGAGCGGCGAGAAGAAGCGCGCGGTGCCGCCGGTGGGCAGCACGTGGTTCGGGCCGGCGAGGTAGTCGCCGACCGCGACGGGCGTGTAGTGCCCGAGGAACACGGTGCCCGCGTTCTTCACCTTCTTGAGCTGCGCCTCCGCGTCGTCGGTCGCGATCACGAGGTGCTCGGGCGCGTAGCGATTCGCGAGCTCGAAGGCGTGCTCGATGTCCTTCGCCACCACGATCGCGCCATTCGCGAGCGCCGCGCGCGCGATCTTCTCGCGCGAGAGATCGCCGAGTTGCTTCTCGAGCTGCTCTTTCACCTTCTGCGCGATCGCCTTCGTCGTGGTGATCAGGATCGCGCTCGCGCCTTCCTCGTGCTCTGCCTGCGAAAGCATGTCCGCTGCGACCCACGCCGGCGTCGCGCTCTTGTCCGCGATCACGACGACTTCGGTCGCGCCGGCTTCGCTGTCGATCGCGACTTCGCCGAACACGAGCTTCTTTGCGTGCTGCACGTAGGCGTTGCCCGGGCCCACGATCTTGTCGACGCGCGGCACGCTCTGCGTCCCGAACGCGAGCGCCGCGACGGCCTGCGCGCCGCCGAGGCGGAACACGCGGTGCACGCCCGCGACGCGCGCCGCCATCAGCACCTCGTCGCGAATCTCGCCGTTCTTTCCCGGCGGCGTGACCATGATGATGTCGGGCACCTCGACGACCGAGGCCGGCACCGCGTTCATGATCACGGTGCTCGGGTAGCTCGCCTTGCCGCCGGGCACGTAGATGCCCACGCGCTCGAGCGCGCGCACCTTGTGTCCCATCAGCGCGCCGCCCTCTTCGCGCATCTCCCAGCTCGACGGGATGCGCTTGCGGTGGAACTCGCGCACGCGCATCGCGCTCTTGCCGAGCGCCGCGCGGTCCGCCGGCGGCACGCGGTCGCACGCCGCGTCCCAGTCCTTCTTGTGGACTTCAAATTTTTCGAGGTCGCATCCGTCCAGTTTCTTGGTGAGCGCGAACAGCTCCGCGTCGCCGTTCTCGCGCACGTCGGCCACGATCTTCGCGACGGTCTTATCGACCGACTCTTCTTGTGCCGCGCGCCGCGCGCACAGCTTGTTGAAGGCGCGCTCGAAGCCGGCCTCGCCGGCTTGCAGAAACGCGATGCCGCCCTTGGGCGCGCTCGTCTTGGCCATCAGCTTCTCCCCGTTCGTCGAGCACGCGCCGTAACAACTCGCGCTCGTCCCCCCAAATCGCGGTGCGTTCGCGGCCCCTCGAAGCCGCACCGCGCGAGGGTTTGTGTCAACTCGTCCGCCTGCGCAGGCGCAAGCTCTAGCGCAATCAGGCCACCCTGATTCAAGAAGAGTGGCGCTTCGTGCGCGATCTTGCGCAGCAGCGCCGCGCCATCGGAGCCCGCGAACAGCGCGCCGCGCGGCTCGTGCGCGAGCTCGGGTGCAAGCGAGTCTGCTTCGGACTCCGCGAGATAGGGCGGGTTCGACACGATCACGTCGAAGCGCTGGCCCAGAACGGGTGTGAAGCCCTCGCCGTGCACGAAGCGCACGCGATCGCCGAGGCTGTGCGCGCTCGCGTTTCGTTCGGCAACCGCGAGCGCTGCGGCGGAGAGGTCGCCCGCCACGACGCGCAGCTTCGGGCGCTCCTTCGCGAGCGCGAGCGCGATCGCGCCCGAGCCCGTGCCGAGGTCGAACGCGGTGAGCTCGGCCTCGACGTCGGGCAGCTCGGCGAGCACCGCCTCGACGAGCGTCTCGGTCTCGGGCCGGGGCACGAGCACGTCGGGGGTGACCGCGAGCGGCATCGACCAGAACTCGCGCGTGCCGGTGAGGTACGCGACCGGCGTGCGCGCCTCGGTGCGCTGCTTCACGAGCTCGCGGAAGCGCGCGCGCTCGTCCGCGAGCACGGGCTTCTCGAAGTCGAGGTAGAGCCGCAGGCGATCCGTGCCGAGCGCGAAGGCGAGCAGGGCCTCGGCGTCGAGGCGCGCGCTCTCGATGCCTTTCTGCTTGAAGTAGTCCGTGGTCCACTTCAGCAGCGCGAGCACGGTCCAGGTGTCGCTCACGCGGCGCGGCCCTCGCTCGCGAGCGCCTTCTCGCGCTCGCTCAGCATGTAGCTCGCGACGCCTTCGAGCAGGTCGCCCACCTCGCCTTCCATCACGCGATCGAGCTGGTGGAGCGTCAAGCCCGCGCGGTGATCGGTGACGCGGTTCTGCGGGTAGTTGTAGGTGCGGATCTTCTCGCTGCGGTCGCCCGTCCCGACTTGCGAGCGGCGCTCGCTCGCGCGCTCGTTCGCCTGGCGCTCGAGCTCCGCCTCGAGGAGCCGCGAGCGCAAGACCTTCAGCGCCTTCGCCTTGTTCTTGTGCTGGCTCTTCTCGTCCTGGCACTGCACCACCACGCCGCTCGGGATGTGCGTCACGCGCACCGCCGAGTCGGTCGTGTTCACGGACTGCCCGCCCGGCCCACCCGAGCGAAACACGTCGATGCGCAGATCGGCGGGGTTGATCGTGATGTCGACCTCTTCCGCCTCGGGCAACACCGCCACCGTGACGGTCGAGGTGTGAATGCGGCCGGCGCCCTCGGTCGCGGGCACGCGCTGCACGCGGTGCACGCCGCGCTCGTGCTTGAGGCGCCCGAACACGTCCTTGCCCGAGATGCCGACGATGATCTCCTTGAAGCCGCCAGACCCGGTCTCGGAGATCGAGAGCGGCTCGATCTTCCAGCGCAGCCCTTCCGCGTAGCGCGAGTACATGCGGAACAGGTCCGACGCGAACAGCGCCGCCTCTTCGCCGCCGGTGCCCGCGCGAATCTCGAGGATCGCGTCGCGCTCGTCGGTCGGATCCTTGGGGATGAGCAGCCGGCGGATCTCCTGCACGAGCTGGTCGCGCTTGGCTTCGAGGTCTGGCAGCTCGGCCTGCGCGAGCGCCGCGATCTCGGCGTCGGAGTCGCGCGCCATCTCCTGGTTGTCCGCGATCGCCTGCAGCGTCTTCTTGTAGACGGAACCCGCGTCCACGACGGGCCGCAGGTCCGACAGCTCCTTCCCCACCTTCGCCAGCTCGCCCTGCTTCTGCGCCGTGGCGGGGTCGGCAAGCCGCGACTCGAGCGCCGCAACGCGCGTCTCCACGTCGCGGATGCGTTCGAGCCAGTCGGTTTGCGGGGAAGCCATGGGTGAATCCGAATGCGAGGGGCGAGGCGAGCCCGCGCGCGAGCCGCGCGGAGGCGCCGTCCGGGGGAAAGCGGCGCAGCGCGGCGCAAGGTCGCGGAGTGGCCCCGCTGCCGCAAGCGAGCGCGGGCGCTGGGGAATTCGGCTGCGCAGCGTCGGACCGCGGAAGCGAACGTTTCGGCCGGGCCAAAACGACCGCCCCTGCGACGATTCGGCCCGGCCAGATCGTTCGATGCCCTCGGACCGTCGGCCCGCGACACATTTCGGCCGGGCCAAAGTGACTCACCGGCGACACATTTCGGCCCGGCCGGAATGTCTCAGGGCCAAGATCGGCGCGGCGGAGGGGTGAGTGGCGATCAGTGGGGATGCGCGGCGCGCAGCGCGGCAGATCGGCGTTCGCGCGCGGCTTGCGTCCCATCTCGGCGCGAAGCTGCGGCTCTTCGCGGGGCTCACGGTGGGGATTTGTGTGCCCTACTTCGCGCTGCAGCGCGTCGCGTTCGGCGCGCCGTTCGCGCCGCCGGCGCTCGCCCTCGACGCGCTGATCCCCTTCGCGCCCGGCTGGGTGTGGGCGTACGCGTCGCTGTTCGCGCTCGTGCCGCTCTCCGCCCTGCTCTCCGCCTCGCGCGACGAGGTGCGCGCCTTCGGCCGCGCGCTCGTGTGGCTGTGTACGCCGAGCTTCGCGTTCTTCGCGCTGTTCCCGAGCGCGGGCCCGCGTCCGCCGGAGGCGATGCACGCGGCCGAGCTCGGCTGGCTCGTCGCGGTCGACACACCCGGCAACGCGTTCCCGTCACTTCACGCGGGGCTCACCGTAATGTGTCTGCTCCACGCGCGGCGCGTGTGCGGCATGCAGCTCGCACGCCCCTTGCAGCGCGCGCTCTGGGACGCGGGCTCGCTCGCATGGGCGGGCGTGATCGCGTTCGCGGCGCTCGCGAGCAAGCAGCACTGGGCGGTGGATCTGGTGGCGGGCGGGTTGTTAGGCGCGACGGCTCATTCGTTGGCTTTCGCGCGGACGGCACGCGCGCTCAGGGAGTCGCCGCCCGCTTCCTGACCAGCCACCCCAGCGCCGCGAGGCTCGCGCCCAGCATCAGCCACTGCGCGGGCGTGAGCCCTGCGTAGCGCGCTTCGCCCACGCGCAAGAAGTCGAGTGCGAAGCGCCCCGGCCCGTAGAGCGCGAAGAACAGCGCGGCGAAGAAACCTGGCGCGCGAAGTTGTTGCGGCCGCGCACGATCGAGCAGCAGGAACGCGGCGCCGATCGCGAGGCACAGCAGCGCCTCGAGCAGGCCCAGGTCGAAGCGCGGGCCGCCCCACGGCGCGCCTTCGGGGAAGCTCACGGCGAACACGCTCGTGGAGGCGATGCCGAGGTGATCGTGCTGCAGCGCGCAGCCGAAGCGGCCGACCGCGAGCGTGAAGGGCAGCGCGAACATCACCACGTCGAAGAAGCGCGCGATCTCGCCGGCTGCGAGTCCCCTGCGCCGCGCGACGAGGAAGAGCCCCGCGAGCCCGCCGAGCATTCCCCCAGTCGACGAAAGCTCGCCCCACACCCGAAACAACTCGAGTGGATCCTCGCGCAGCACGTGAGGGCGGTAGGCGAGCACGTCGAAGACGTGCGCCGAGGCGAGGCCGAGCACGACGGCCCACAGGATCAGCGCGCTCGCCGTCTCGCGCGCGATGCCCACGCCCGGCGCGCGGCGCACGGTCAGCTCCACCTGCACCACGATCGCGGCGAGCGCGAGCAGGCGAAACGCCTGCAGCGTGTAGCCCCCGATCTCCCAGGTGGGATGCTCGACGTACGGGATCACGCGCGCGCCCCCGTCACCACCAGCGCCACCACCGCTGCGGGCGCGGGCAGCGCTCGGTCGGGCGCGTGCCGCGCAGGAAGACCTCCTCGACGCCGTCGCACCACGAAGCGGCGAGGAGGCCCGTGCCGGTGTGGATCTCGGCCGTAACGACTCCCGCGGGCACGGCGAAGTCTGCCCAGCCGCTCGCGCCGAGCGCCCCCTTCACGAAGCGCGCGACGACGGGCAGCGCGGCCTCGGCGCCGGAAAGCCCCACGCGCGCGCCGTCGTCGAAGCCCACCCACGCGACGACGACGACTTCCGGCGTGTAGCCCGCGAACCAAGCGTCGCGGCGATCATTCGTGGTGCCGGTCTTGCCCGCGAAGGCGCCGCGCACGCCCAGGCCGCGCAGGCCGCGCCCGGTGCCGCGGTCGACGGCGCCCTGCAGCGCCGAGGTGATTAGGTACACGGGCTCTGCGTCGAACACGCGCGCGCTGTCCGCGACATCGCCGCCGAGGTCGCCGCCGTCCGCCTCGCGCACTGCGAGCGTCATGCGCGGGCGCGAGAGCACGCCGCCGCTCGCGAACACGGCGTAGGTGCGCGCCACTTCGAGGGGGGTCATCTCGAAGGCGCCGAGCGCGATCGAGGGCACGGGGCGCAGCGCGCTCTCGATGCCGAGCTCGCGCGCGGTCTCGGCCACGCGCACGAGGCCGGTCTCGAGCCCGAGCCGCGCGAAGGGCACGTTGAGCGAGTCCTCGAGCGCACGGCGCAGCGTCACGGGTCCGCGGTAGCGCTTGTCGTTGTTTTCGGGCGCCCAGGCCTTGTCGTCGATCGTGATGCTGAGCGGCTCGTCTTCGAGGATCGTCGCGAGCGTGAAGCGCTCGGCGTCGCGCTCCGTGCTTGTTAGGGCAGCCAGCGCGACGATCGGCTTGAACACGCTGCCCGGCTGGCGGTGCGCCTGCACGACGCGATCGAGCGTGCCGCGCGCCGCCTTGCGACCGCCCACGTACGCGAGCACGTCGCCGTTCTTCGCATCCAGGGCAACGAGTGCGGCTTGCAGCGGCTTTTTCGCGCGCCGCAGCTTCGGGTAGGCGCGCTCGAGCGCCGCGAGCTGGTCGGTCACCGCGGCCTCGGCTGCGGCCTGATGACTCGCGTCGAGCGTGGTGAAGACGCCGAAGCCCGCGCGGCTGAGGGAGTCCTCGTCGACGCGCGCTGCAAGATCGCTGCGAATCTTCGTCACGAAGCTCGCGGCGAAGGTCGGCCGCGCCTTCTCGCGCTTCACGCCGAGCGGCTGCGACTTCGCGGCGTCGCGCGCGGCGGCGTCGATGCGGCGCTCGTCGTGCATCACGTCGAGCACGAGATTGCGGCGGATCTTCGCCTTCTCCGCTTGCCGGAACGGTGAGAGCCCGTTCGGGCCTTGGATCAGCGCCGCGAGCAGCGCGCCGTCCGCGAGCGTCAGCTCCTTCACGTCCTTTCCGAAGTAGAAGCGCGCCGCGCGCGAGACGCCGTGCACCGCCAGCGCGCCGTCCTGCCCGAGGTAGATCTCGTTGAGGTACGCCTCGAGAATCTCGTCCTTCGAGTACCGCAGCTCGAGCCACAGCGCGCGAAAGATCTCTTTGAGCTTGCGCGTGAAGGTGCGCTCGGGCGACAGGTAGACGTTCTTAACGAGCTGCTGCGTGATCGTGCTGCCGCCTTCCGCGATGCGCTGTTCTTTCGCGTTCTCGACGGCCGCGCCGAACATGCGGATCGGGTCGACGCCGATGTGCGAGTAGAAGCGGCGGTCCTCGGTCATCAGGACCGCGTCGACGACGTGCAGCGGAATGTCGGCGAGCCGCACGACCTCGCGGTCTTCGCCGCTCTCGGCGAGCGATGCCAGCAGCGGCGGCTCGAGCACGACCTTGCTCGCTTCGCCGCCATTCACCGAGAGCGAGGCGACCGCTCCGCTCGGATGCAGCGTGCCGGTGATCAGCGCTTCGGGCGCGGGCGCGCCCGGATACGCGAGGCGCCGCGCGCGCAGCGAGAACGCGCTCTTTGCCGCGCGAAACTCGCCGGGCTTCGGCTCTGCCTTCGCGGCCTGATAACCGGCCGCGCGCAGGTGCTTCTCGATGCGCGCGAGGCCCGCAGGCTTCCCCACTTCGAGCGTGAGCGAGCGACCGTACACGCGCGTGGGCAGCGGCAGCACCTGCTCCGAGAGCGGCGGGCGCGGCCCGAGCGAGCACGCGAAGGCGAGTGCGCACGCACACAGCGCGGCGGCGAGCGCGCGGCGCGCCGTCATCGCGCGCGCTCCATGCGCCGCTCTTCCTCGTCCCACCAGTCGTCTGCTTCTCGCGCGCGCTCGGCGTCGCGTCGCGCGCGCTCCATGCGCCGCCGTTCGCGCTGTTCGCGGCGCAGCTCCTCGCGCGAGCGCTCGCGCCGCGGCTCGGCGGCGCGTTCCTCGGCGCGCTCTTCCGCGCGGCGGAAGAGGCGATCGAAGAAGTCGCCGAGAGTCTCGACCTCACCGCCGTCCTCGGGTCGCTGCGGCGCTTCGCGGGGCATCGGGGCGGACTCGGCGCGGATGTCGCCGCGCGCGACACGCCGGCGGTACTCGGCGGCGCGCGCCGCTTCCTCGGCTTGAAGCCGCTGCGCCTCGGCGACATCGGCGGGATCCCACGTCTCGGCGCTCGCTAGCGTCGCAGCCACCGACAACCCGAACGCGAGGGCGACGTGCCGCACGCTCACGCGCTCGCCTCGATCCAGTGCGCGAGGCGGCCGGCGCTCGCGCCGTCGCGGCGGAACGAGTGGAAGCGCGCGGCGTCGCAGCGCGTGCACTCGCGCGCGGCGACGCCGACGGCGCGCGGTGCGATGCCCGCGCGCGCGAGAGCAAGCTGCGCGAGCAAGCCGAGGTCGATGCGCGCGTGCCCGGGGCGCGTCGGCGTGAGCGTCACGTCGACGAGCTTCCCGTAGCGCGCGCGCAGCGGATCGATCACGGGTGCATCGACTTCGTAACAACAGCCGCCGATGCACGGCCCGATCGCCGCCGCGATCTCTGCGCCGCGCGCCGCGCTCGAAAGCTCGGCGAGCGCGTTCTCGATCACGCCCGCCGCGAAGCCGCGCCAGCCCGCGTGCACCGCGCCGACGCAGCCGCCCGCCGTGAGCAGAATCGGCACGCAATCGGCGGTCGCGATGCCGACGCGCAGGCCGCGTTCGCGCGTCAGCACGGCGTCCGCGTCGCCGAGCTCGTTCGCGCGCTCCGCCCACACGACGCGCGCGCCGTGTACTTGGCGCGGGCGGCGCCACGGCGGCTCGCTGCTCGTGCGCAGGCCGAAGCCGTGCGCGACTCCGCGCGCGGTGAGCACCGGATCGAGCAGGAAGCTCGCAGCGGCGTCAGCCACGGCGCGGCTCCGCAGCAGCGAGCGCGTCCTCGAGCGCGACGAGATCGGCGGGAAGCGGCGCTTCGAAGCGCAGCGCGGCGCCGCTCGTCGGGTGCGTGAAGCCGAGCACCGCGGCGTGCAGCGCCGGGCGCGCGAGCTGCTTTGCGAACGCGCCGCCCGCGGCCTTGCCGTAGGTCTCGTCCCCTAACAACGGGAGGCCGTGGGAGGAGAGGTGTACGCGAATCTGGTGCGTGCGGCCGGTCTCGGGCCGTACCTCGAGCTTCACCACGCCGCTCTTCGCGAAGCGGCGCAGCACTCGCCAGCGCGTCGCCGCCGCGCGCCCGCGCTTCGTGGCGATGCTCATGCGCTTGCGGTCGCTCGGGTGCCGGCCGATCGCGCGCTCGATGCGCCCCTCGTCCTGCGCCGGCGCGCCGCGCGCGAACGCGAGGTAGACGCGCTCGATCGTGTGGTCGTGAAACTGCTTCGAGAGCGCGGCGTGCGCGGCGTCGGTCTTCGCCGCGACCATCACGCCCGAGGTGCCGCGATCGAGGCGGTGCACGATGCCGGGCCGCGCGACGCCGCCGATGCCCGCGAGATCGCGCACGTGGTGCAGCAGGGCGTTCACCAGCGTGCCCTGCGCGTGACCGGGCGCCGGGTGCACGACCAGGCCCGCGGGCTTGTCGAGCACGACCAGCGCGTCGTCTTCGTGAAGAATCGTGATGGCGATCGGCTGCGGCACCAGCTCGCTCGGAGCCGCCTCCGGCGGATCCGCGAGCACGCGGTCGCCAGCCTCCACGCGTTGGCTCGCCCGCGCCGGCGCGCCATTCACGCGCACGCGCTCCTCCTTGATCCAGCGCTGCGCCTGCGCCCGCGCCACGCCCGCGAGCGCCGACAGCGCGCGATCGAGCCGCTCGCCGGCGTGCTCGGCGTGAACCACGTACTCCGGCGCCACGCCGCTACCAGAGTCGCGAGCGAACGTGCTTGTTACGGGCGACGAGTACGTCCACGAGCGCGCGGTTCCACGCGTTCGTCGTGCGCGCAGTGTCCGCTTCGACGCGCTCGTCGAAGTAGTCGCGCCCTTCTTTCAGCTCGCTCGCCATGCGCTCGAACAGGTCGTCGTTCGCGAGGCCCTCGCGCACGAGCTCGGGGTGGTAGAGCACGATGTCCGACACCACGGCTCGCGCGAGCCGCAGCGCGCGAGCCGGATCCGCGATGCGCGTCATCGCGCGCGCCGCACGACGGGCCGCGCGGGCTTCTCGGGCCGCGCGGCCAGCACGCGCTGCATGTAGATCGGGACGACGCGGTCGGCGTCGAGGCCCACCGCACGCACGTACGCCGTGACGAAGCCGCGCACGTACACGGTCGCGGGCAGCGCGGCGAAGTCCTCTTCTTCGAGCGACTTCAGATAGCTCGCACCGATCTTGGTCGCGCTCGCGATGCGCTCGAGCTCGATGCCGCGCGCCATGCGCCAACGCCGGAGCCGCGCGCCGTCGACGCCGCCTTCGTACACGCTCTCTTCGAAGCCGCGAATCTCGGGCGCCGCTTCCAGCTCGTCCTCGCTCTCGTCGGCGAAGCTGAGCGCGAGCTCGACGCGCGGCTCGCCGCCGAGCGTCGCGTCGTACGCCGCGCGCTGGTCGACGTCGCGCAGCACGCTGTACGCGAGCTCGATGCGCTCCTGCAGCGCGGACACCTCCTTGTCGTCGTAGACCGAGTAGGTGGCGAGCGAGTCGGCCGAGTACGTCGCGCGTGCGATGCGATACGCGCGCTCGATCTGCTCGGCGTTCGCGTCGCGCGCGACTTCGAGGATCTCGTAGTGGGTTTGATCCGAGAACGGCCTCATCGCGCGTCTTCCCTCGGCAGCGGCACACCTTCTGCGAGCTTGCGTGCGATGCGCTTCAGGTACACCGCGGCGTCGCCATCGGGCTGGATGTCGAGCAGCGGGCGGCGCTGCTTCACGGCTTCGCGCACCGCCGCGTCGCGGTTCAGGTAGCCGATGTAGTCGGCGTCGATGCCGAAGAAGCGCCTGCACACGCTGCTGATCGAGAAGCCGAGCTTCACGTCCTCGGCGCTCGCGACTTCGTTCACCACGATGCGCGGGCGGAAGCGGCGCATCGTGTCGACGAAGCGCTGCCCCTCCTCGGGATCCATCTGCTCGACTTCCCGCAACAAGTCGAGCGGCGTCGAGATGCCGCGCGCGTTCTTCTGGTCCATCGCTTCGCGCACGAGCGCGCGCACGTCGTGCTTGTTGAGCGCGGCTTGCATGCGCCGGTAGAAGGCGGCGCGCACGAACGTGTAGGCGTTCTCGATCGAGGTGGGCTCGGGGTGCACGACGATCAGGCCGTCGTCGCTGACGAGGAAGTAGTCGAGCGTGGCGGCGTGTGCGCCGGCGCCGCAGTCGACGATCACGAAGTCGCACGGCATGCGGCGCAGCTGCGCGAGCAGGTCCGCGCGCCGCGCGGCGTCGGGCTGCGCGCCGGCGAGGTTGCCCTGCGTCGCGGCGATGAGGCCGAGGTTCTCGCTGGGCGTGGCGACGATCAGCCGCAACAAGTTCGGCTCGCGGCCCGCGATGAAGTCCGCGAGCGTGCGCGCGGGCGCCTTCACGCCGGTGAGCGTGTGGAGATTCGGGCCCTCGACGTCGGTGTCGACCGCGATCACGCGGTAGCCCGCGCGCGCGAGCGTGATCGCGAGGTTCGCCGAGAGGAACGTCTTGCCGACGCCGCCCTTGCCGCCGCCCACCGCGATGAGGCGCGGGCGCGGAACGTCCGAGATGTAGGGACCGGTTTCCGTAGGAGCGCTCCGCGTCGACTATTCGACGAGCTCGGTGTTCCAGTACGAGACGTCGACCACGCTCAGGAACGGACGCCATTCCTTGTACCGCACGCTCGAGAACATCAGGTTCATGAGCGGCGTCCAGCGCGGGCGCTCCGGCCGCTTCATCAGCTTCATGCTCGCCTGCTTCGGCGTGCGCCCGCCCTTCAGCCGATTGCAGTCGATGCAGCTCGTCACCACGTTCTCCCACGTGCTCTTGCCGCCGAGCGCGCGCGGGATCACGTGGTCGAGGTTCAGCTCCGCGCGGCGCGGCTTCACGCCGCAGTACTGGCACTGGAAGTCGTCGCGGGCCATCAGGTTGATGCGGCTGAAGCGCACGTGGCGGCGCGGCAGGCGATCGAACGCGACGAGCACGATCACGCGCGGGATGCGGACGCGGCCGTGGGGCGTGCCGATCGACTCCTCGTTGCGGGCGACCGCGAGCTGCGTCCAGCTGTCGAAGTCGAAGGTCTTGTACTCCTCGTCGATGACGCGCGCGATGCCCTGATAAACGAGCGTGAACGCCCGACGCACCGACGTGACGTGAATCGGCAGATACGAGCGATTGAGGACGAGAACGCTCGACGACAGCATCGGCGCGCCAGAGTACGCGACGCGCCTAGGGCCATCAATCAACGCGCGAGGGAAGTGAGCGCTCTCACGACCTCGGCGTCGTCGCCCGCGAGCAGGGTGCGCACGTCGAGCAGCACGCGCGCGTCCTGCACGCGCGCGAGCACGGCGGGCGGGGCGGCGCGCAGCGCGGCGGCGAGCTGCGCCGCGCTCTGCCTCGACTCGAGGGCGACCGCGTGCGACGGCAGCACGAAGCCCGGCAGCGAGCCGCCCCCGACAGGCGACTCGGTGCGCACCACGCTCGCCTTCACGCCCGCGGCCGTGAGCTGCGCCGCGAGCTCGCGTGCGCGCGCCTCCAGCTCGCGCTCGGGCGCGAGCAGCATGCGCAGCGTCGGGATCTCGCTGTGGCGCCCGTCGAGCAGCGCGGTGGCGAGCCAGTCGAGCGCGGCGAGCGTGAGCTTGTCGACCCGCAGTGCGCGCGCGAGGGGGTTCTTGCGCATCGCGCGGATGCGCTCCGGCGCACCGAGCGCGATGCCGGCCTGCGGGCCGCCGAGCAGCTTGTCGCCGGAGAAGCACACCACGTCGACGCCGCTCGCGAGCCGCGCGGGCACGAAGGACTCGGCGGGAAAGCCGCGCTCGCGCAGGTCGAAGAGGGTGCCGCTGCCGAGGTCCTCCACGACGGGCACGCCGCGCCGCTTCCCGATTGCGGCGAGCTCGCCTAGCTCGACCTCGGCCACGAAGCCGCGCTGCTCGAAGTTCGAGCGGTGCACCTTCAGCAGCAGCCCCGTGTCCGGCGAGATCGCGTCCTCGTAGTCCCGCGCGTGCGTGCGATTGGTGGTGCCGACCTCGACCAGCTTCACGCCCGCCCGGGCGAGGATCTCGGGCACGCGGAACGAGCCCCCGATCTCGACCAGCTCCCCGCGCGAGACCACGACCTCCTTGCCGCGGGCGAAGGTGTCGAGCGCGAGCAGCACGGCCGCGGCGCAGTTGTTTGCGACCGCCGCCGCGCCGGCGCCCGAGAGGAGGCGCAGCTTCGTCTCGAGGCCGGCGAGCCGGTCGCCGCGCTCGCCGCTCGCGAGGTCGAGCTCGAGGTCGGAGTAGTGCGCCGCCGCGTGGCGAACGGCCTCGGCGGCGCCGTCGCCGAGCACCGAGCGGCCGAGGTTCGTGTGGAGCACGACACCGGTCGCGTTGATCACGCGCGCGGGGCGCGCGCCGCTGAGCGTGCGCGCGGCACGCAGGGCGTTGGCTCGGACGTCGCCCGGCAACTCGCCTGCTTCGACCCGCCCTCGCGCCTCCGCGATGGCCCATCGGACAGCCTCCGCGAGCGCCCATCGCGGGAGGTCGCAGCCCTCGGCGGCCTCCAGCTCGCGCAGCAAGCGATCGACCGAGGGCAGCGAGCGCCGCAAATCCTGCTCAGGATCTGCCGATCCCTTGCCGAAACCCATTCCATTCTTGACCGGCGGGACGCGATCCATGATGCTCCCCAAGTCATTTTTTCGGCCAGAACGGACTTCGCTTCGAAGGCATTTCCCTCGGAAACGGCAGAGTGCCGGAGGGTGCCTGAGAAATCGTGGCGAGGTCTAGGGGTGACGACAGGCGCTGGACGTGAGGCGGGAACCCGCGGAGCGCCAAGGAACCCTGGGCCGCGAACGAAACGAAACCCTGAAATGCCTCGATTGAATCGAACAGGCATCGGCCAGCTCGGGACGCTCCAGCGAGATCCCGTCCAGCTGCGCGACCCCGAGTCGGGCGTCGCCCCCTCCGCCTGATCCCGCCCCGCTCCCGCGGGAGCGGTTCTCGCAGACAAAGCCTGAGCTCGGCACACAAGCGCTGGAGGCGCGTGGTGAGCGAGATCCAAGGCGCTGCACCTCTCGGCCCCAGGCCTACGGAACGAGGATGCAGAACGAAATCCTGATCAATGCGACGCCCGGCGAGACCCGCGTCGCGATTCTCGAAAAGAAGCAGTTCATCGAGTTCCACCTCGAACGCGCGCGCAGCAAGAGCGTGGTCGGGAGCGTGGTCAAAGGGAAGGTGATGCGGGTGCTGCCTGGTATGCAGGCGGCGTTCGTGGACATCGGCCTCGAGAAGGCGGCGTTCCTCTACGCCGGCGACTACGTCGAGGACATCGAGGAGCTGGACGACGGCGGTGACCCGCGCCAGCGCGGGCGGCGCAACCGCCGCGCCCCCTCGATCGAGACGCTCGTGCGCGAGGGCCAAGAGATCGTGGTGCAGATCGCCAAGGAGCCGATCGGCACCAAGGGCGCGCGCATCACCTCGCACATCTCGATCGCCGGGCGGCACCTCGTGCTGACGCCGTGGGCGCAGCGCGTGGGCGTGTCGCGCAAGATCGACTCCGACAGCGAGCGCCGGCGCCTGCGCGACATCGTGCAGCGCGTGAAGCCCGCGGACCTCGGTTTCATCATCCGCACCGCGGGCGAAGGCACGCGCGACGCCGACCTCGAGGCCGACGTGCGGTACCTGACGACGGTCTGGGACGACATCCAGATCCGCAAGGATCAGGTACGCGCGCCGGCGTTCCTCTACAGCGAGCCGAGCCTGGCACTGCGGGTACTGCGCGACTTTGCGAACAGCGACACAAAGCGAATCGTGATCGACTCGCCGAGCGTTCACGCGGAGATCCAGGGCTTCGCCGACCGCTTCATGGCCGACCCGAAACCGCGCATCGAGCACTACCAGGGCGCGCTGCCGGTCTTCGACGAGTTCGGGATCGAGGAGCAGATCGACACCAACCTCGGCCGCAAGGTGTGGCTCAAGAGCGGTGGCTACCTGATCGTCGACCAGAGCGAGGCGCTCACCGCGATCGACGTGAACACGGGCCGCTTCGTGGGCAAGCGCGACCTCGAGGAGACGGTGCTGCGCACCAACCTCGAAGCGGTGCGCGAGATCGTGAACCAGCTCCGCTTCCGCAACATCGGCGGGCTGATCATCCTCGACCTGATCGACATGGAGTCGAGCGAGAACCGCGAGAAGGTTTACCGCGCGCTCCAGCAGGAGCTTCGCCAGGACAAGGCGAAGACGAACATCCTGAAGATCAGCGAGCTTGGGCTGGTCGAGATGACCCGCAAGCGCACGCGCGAGAACCTCGTGCAGATGTTGTGCGAACCCTGCGCGTACTGCGAGGGCAAGGGCTACGTGCTGACCCCGGAGTCGGTGGCGCACAAGGTGCTGCGCGAGATCCGCAAGGACCTGCCGCGCTTCGGCGGCCGGCGCGTGGTGGTGACGGTGCACCGCTCGGTGGCCGAGCAGCTGATGACCCACGAGCGGTCGAGCCTGCAGGCCGTCGAGCGCGAGCTCGGCCGCGAGATCGAGATTCGGGCGCGGGTGGAGCTGCACCAGGAGCAGTTCGAGATCGTATCCGCGGGCGAGGGGGAGCCGATCACGGTGCCGCTGCCGTGGCTCGCAGACCGCAAGAGCGAGCGCCAGCAGCAGGCGGAGGCCCGTGAAGCCGCGGCGCGCGCCCGGGCGGAACGCGCCGCCGAGCGAGCCCAGGAGACGGCGGCCCCCCCGGAGCCCGCGGCGCCCCAGGCGCCCCGTCCCGAGTACCTCTCGATGTCGCTGCTCGACGACGAGGACGACCTCGAGGCCCCGGCTGCGGCCCCTTCGGCCAGCAACGAGCCGGAAACCGCCGCGGGTCCTGCAGAAGTCGCCGCCGCGCCGGTTGACGGGCAAAGCGAATCTTCGATACTGCCGCGCTTCCGTGAGCAAGAAGAGGGCGTGTGATGTACGCGGTCGTGAAGACGGGCGGGCTGCAGGTTCGCGTGACGCCGGGGACGGCGGTGCGCGTGGGCAAGCTCGCGGGTGAAGTGGGCGCCGCCATCGAGTTCGACCAAGTGCTGATGGTCGGCGGCGAGGGCGAGGCGAAGATCGGCAAGCCGCTCGTGAGCGGGGCCAAGGTGCTCGGCACGATCCGCGCGCACGGTCGCGGCGAGAAGATCACGATCTTCAAGAGCAAGCGGCGCAAGAACTACCGGCGCAGGCAAGGCCACCGCCAGGACTACACCGAAGTCCAGGTGACCGAGATCCGCGCTTAACTGCGAGCAACCGAGCCCGGCAAGCGACCGAACGCCGCAAAGCGGCGTAGGCCGCGCGCAGCGAGGCGAAGCCGAGCGGAGAGTCGAAGAGATGGCACACAAAAAGGGTCAGGGTTCCTCCCGCAACGGTCGCGACAGCCACGGCCAGCGCCGCGGCGTGAAGCGCTACGCGGGCGAAATGGTGAAGGCCGGCAACATCCTCGTTCGCCAGGTCGGCACGCGCATTCACCCCGGCCGCAACGTCGGTGTCGGCCGCGACTGGACGCTGTTCGCGCTGGTCGACGGCGTCGTCAGCTACGGCCCTTCGAAGGGCAAGCTCGTCGCCAAGGTCGAGCCGGCAGCCTGAGGAGTTAGGGGAGCGCCCGCGCGTCTGGCTGGGTCCTCTCCAGCAGGACGTGCAATGAACCACGAGGGCGATCCCTTCATCGACGAAGCCGTCGTCACCGTTCGCGCGGGCGACGGCGGCAACGGCTGCGTCTCGTTTCGCCGCGAGAAGTTCGTGCCGCGCGGTGGGCCAGCGGGTGGCGACGGCGGCAACGGCGGCAGCGTCGTGTTCCTCGCGGACGCGAATCTCTCGACGCTGCTCGACCAGAAGTATCAGCGCCGCATCGAAGCGCCGCGCGGCGGCGACGGCGCGGGGCGCAACATGGCGGGGCGCAACGGCGAGGACGCGACCGTGCGCGTGCCCGTCGGCACGCAGATCTACGACGCCGACGCCGAGCCCGGCGATGCGCCGCTCGCCGATCTCGCGGAGGCGGGGCAGCGCTTCGTCGCCGCGCGCGGCGGCATCGGCGGCTTCGGCAACGCGCGCTTCGCGACGCCGACGCGCCAGACGCCCGACTTCGCGAAGCCCGGCACGACGGGCGAGGCGTGCAAGCTGCGTCTCTCGCTCAAGCTGCTCGCGGACGTGGGCTTGTTAGGTCTCCCGAACGCCGGCAAGTCGACGCTGCTCGCGCGCATCTCGGCCGCGAAGCCGCGCATCGCCGACTACCCGTTCACGACGCTCACGCCGAACCTCGGCGTCGTCACCCTCGACGATCAGCGCTTCGTGGTCGCCGACATTCCGGGCCTGATCGAGGGCGCGAGCGAAGGCGCCGGCCTCGGCGACCGCTTCCTGCGCCACATCGAGCGAACGCGCGTGCTGCTGCACCTGCTCGACTGCACCGCGCTGCTCGACGACTCGCGCGACGTGCTCGGCGAGTACGAGACGATCCGCAAGGAGCTGGCCGCATACGACACGGCGCTGAGCGAGCGCCGCGAGCTCGTGCTGCTGAACAAGATCGACGCGCTCGGCGATCGCGGCGTGCTCGATGAAGTGCAGCGCGCGCTCGAGGCGCGCGGCTGCAGCGTGCTGCGCGGCTCGGGCGTGAGCGGCGAAGGCATCCCCGCGCTGGTGCGCGCACTCTGGCGCGCGATCCAGGAGGAGCGCGCACTGCAGGAGAGCACCAGGTGACGGAGGAGCTGCGCAGAGATGCGGCGCGCGCGAAGCGCATCGTCGTGAAAATCGGCAGCGGCACGCTCACCGAGGCGGGCCGCGTGCGCACGCGCGTCGTCGCGGAGCTGACGAGGCAGATCGCGGCGCTCGCGGACGCGGGCAAGGAAGTCGTCGTCGTCTCGTCGGGAGCGATCGCGATCGGCAGCCACCGGCTTCGGTGGAAGCAGCCCGGCAAGACGATTCCGGAAAAGCAGGCCGCGGCAGCGGTCGGCCAGATCGGGCTCTCGGAGCTGTGGCGCAAGGCGCTGCGCAAGCGCGGCCGCGAAGTCGCGCAGATTCTCGTGACGCGCTCGGGGCTCGAGGACCGCGAGGGCTTCCTCAACGCACGCAACACGCTCGCGAAGCTGCTCGAGCTCGGCGTGATCCCGGTCGTGAACGAGAACGACACGGTCGCGACCGAGGAGATTCGCTTCGGCGACAACGACAACTTGTCGGCGACGATGGTGAACCTGATCGGCGCCGAGCTGCTCGTGATCCTCACCGACGTCGACGGGCTCCATCAGGCGCCGCCTGAGAAAGGGAAGCCGCTTCCTCCGCTGTATGGCGTGGTGGAGCACGTCGGGGACGTGGCGCAGGCCGCGGGCGGCGCGGGCACTGCGTTCGGGCGCGGCGGCATGGTCACGAAGCTCGAGGCGGCGCGGAGCGCGGCAGGCTCGGGCGCCGCGACCGTGCTGTGTCACGGGCGCGCGAAGGACGTGCTGCTGCGCGTCGCGGCAGGCGAGCCTGTGGGCACGCTGTTCCGCGCCGGCAACAAGCTCGCAAGCAAGAAGCACCGCATCGCGTTCACCGCGAAGCCGCGCGGCGTGCTCGTGCTCGACGAGGGCGCCGTGCGCGCGCTGACCGAGCGCGGGCGCAGCCTCCTGCCCGCTGGAGTCGTGCGCGTGGAGGGCAAGTTCCAGCGCGGCGACCCGGTCGCGTGCGTCGACACTCGCGGGCGCGAGTTCGCACGCGGGCTCGCCACGTACTCGGCCGATGAGGTCGAGCGCATCAAGGGCGCGCCGACTTCGCGAATTCTCACGGTGCTAGGGTTCACCAACGGCGACGAAGTGATCCACCGCGACGACCTCGTGCTGCTGCCGTCGCGCTCGCCCAACAGCTGAGACTTCGCATGGACGTTGCACGAGAAATCCAAGAGCTGGCCGCGCGCGCGAAGGCCGCGGCGCCCGCGGTCGCGAACTTGTCGACGCGCGAGAAGAACGCGTGGTTGTTACGGGCCGCGCAGCGCCTCGAAGCCGCGAAGGAGCGCATCCTCGCGGTGAATCGCGAGGACATGCGCGAGGCCGAGCTGAAGGGCGTCGCCGCGCCGATGGTGAAGCGCCTCGATCTCGCGGGGTCGAAGTGGGCGGACATGCTCGACGGCCTGCGGCAGGTGGCGCAGCTGCCGGATCCCGTCGGCGAGATCAGCGAGATGCGCGTGCGCCCGAACGGCCTGCGCGTGGGCCGCATGCGCATTCCCCTCGGCGTGATCGGGATCATCTACGAGTCGCGACCGAACGTGACCGTCGACGCGGCAGCACTGTGCGTGAAGGCGGGCAACGCGGTGATCCTGCGCGGCGGCAGCGAGGCGATTCGCAGCAACCTCGCGCTGGCCGAGGAGCTGCGCTGCGCGGCGCAGGATACGGGCTTGCCCGAGGCTGCCGTGACGGTCGTCGCGACGACGGATCGCGCGGCGATCGATCACCTCGTGAAGCTCGACAAGCACATCGACCTGATCATTCCGCGCGGCGGCAACGCGCTGATCCAGCGCGTTCTCGACGGCGCGCGCGTGCCCGTGATCAAGCACGACGCCGGCGTGGTGCACGTGTTCCTCGACGCGAGCGCGGATGCCGAGATGGCGCGCGCGATCGCGATCGACTCGAAGATTCGCCAGGTCGCCGTGTGCAACGCACTCGACACACTCTTGTGTCACGAAGCGGCGGCGCCGCGAGTGCTGCCCGTCGTGCTCAAGGCGCTGCACGAAGAAGGCGTCGAGATTCGAGGCTGCGCGCGAACCCGCGAGCTGTTCGCCGAAGCCGTGCGCGCGGGCGAAGCAGACTGGACGACGGAGTACCTCGACAAGATTCTCGCCGTGCGCGTCGTGCGCGATCTCGACGAAGCGATCGCGCTGATCCAGCGCAACGGCACCGAGCACACGGACGTGATCGTCACGAACGACTACGCGAACGCGCAGTCGTTCACGCGCCGCGTGAACTCGTCGACGGTGGGCGTGAACTGTTCCACCGCGTTCAGCGACGGCTACCGCCTCGGCCTCGGCGCCGAGATCGGCATCAGCACCTCGAAGCTCCACGCCTTCGGCCCGATGGGCCTCGAAGAGCTGACCACGCGCAAGTTCGTGCTCTTCGGAGACGGTCAGCTGCGCGAATGACTGCGGGCGCTGATCGCATCGGGATTCTCGGCGGCACCTTCAATCCGATCCATCGAGGGCATCTCCACGCCGCAGAGCTCGTGCTGAAGCGACTCGGCCTCGCGCGCATCGTGTTCGTGCCGGCTGCGGATCCGCCGCTGAAGCGAGATGGCGCGCACACGATCGCACCCGCTGCGCTGCGGCTGGCGTGGGTCGAGGCCGCGCTGCGCGGTCACGCGCACTTCGTCGCGGACGACCTCGAGCTGCGGCGCGCGGGGCCTTCGTACACGGTCGACACGTTGCGCGTGCTCGGCGCGCGTTTCGCGCCCGCGCGGCTCGTGTTCATCGTCGGCGAGGACGCCTTCGCCGAGCTCGATCTCTGGCGAGAGCCGAGCACGCTGCTAAGCCTCGCCGACTTCGCGGTGATGACGCGCCCGCCGGGCCTCGGAAAGCCGCTCCGCAACCTGATTTCCGAGGCGCTCGCCGCGCCGATCGAGTGGGCCGCGGACGGCGAGAGCGGCACGCATCGCACGGCGAGGACGAGCCTCGCGCGCGTCCTGATCGACGCGCTCGACATCTCGGCCACCGACATTCGGCGCCGCATCGGGGCCGGCGAGAGCGTGCGCTACCTCCTGCCCGACACGATTCACGACGCCGTGCTCGCGAGCGGCGCCTACGAAGTGAAGTGATGACGCAAGAAGCCCCTAACAAGACCGAAGCCAAGCTTCCTGATCCTGCGCAGCTCGCGCGGGCGCGCGCGCTCGCGAGCGCCGCCTACGAGAAGCAAGCGGAGGACGTCGTCGCGCTCGACGTGAACGGGCTGACTTCGCTCGCCGACACGTTCCTGATCGCGTCGGGTCGCTCGCGCCAACAGGTGCGCGCGATCGCCGATGGCGTGCAGGAAGCAGCGCGGCGCGATGGCATTCGCTCGCTCGGCGCCGAGGGCGAGACCGAGGGCGTTTGGGCGCTGCTCGACTTCGGGAGCGTGATCTTCCACGTGTTCCTCGAAGACACGCGCAGGCACTACGACCTCGAGCGTTTGTGGGCCGACGCGCCGCGCATGGACGTCGAGCCCGCCGAGCTGAAGCAGCGCAGAGCGAGGTGAGCTCGGTGGCGCGCGGGCCCGTGATGCTGGTGGTGCTGGACGGTTTCGGTCTCGGCGACGGCGGCCCTGCGGACTCGACTGCGCTCGCGCACGCCACGTTCTTAGCGCGCGCGCGCCGCGAGTTCCCGATGTCGAAGCTCGAGACGTCGGGCGAAGCGGTCGGCCTGCCGCCGGGTCAGATGGGCAACTCCGAAGTCGGCCACATGACGCTCGGCGCGGGGCGCATCATCGACATGGACATGACGCGCATCTCGAAGGCGCTCGCGAACGGCGGCGCAGCGCGCGTGCCGGAGATCGCGAGCGCCGTCGCCGCCGCGCGAGCGGGCCGCGGGCGCATTCACTTGTTAGGGCTCGTGAGCGACGGCGGCGTGCACAGCCACCAGGATCACCTCGAAGCGCTGATCGCCTACTGCGCGTCGCAGGCAGTCGCGCCGATCGTGCATGCGTTCCTCGATGGCCGCGACACGCCGCCGCGCTCGGCGGACGGCTACATCGCGCGGCTCGCGCCTCACGTCGCGCGCGCCGGCGGCAAGATCGCGACCGTCATCGGCCGCTACTGGGCGATGGATCGCGACAACCGCTGGGAGCGCGTGCAGCGCGCCTACGACGCGATCGTGCTCGCGCGCGGCAAAGCGGCGCCGGATGCGCTCGCGGCGGTGACGCAGGCGTACGCGAAGGACGTCGGCGACGAGTTCGTGGACGCCACCGTGATCGCGGGGGGCGTGCCGCTCGACGACGGCGACGTCGCGCTCTTCTTCAACTTCCGCGCCGACCGCGCGCGCCAGCTCACCTGCGCGCTCGCGAGCGTTTGCGAGGAGCGCTTCGCGGGGAAGCTCACGCGCGCGCGCGTGCCGAGGCTCGCGCGCTTCGTGTGCCTCAGCGAGTACGACGCGCAGTTCGGACTGCCGGTCGCGTTCACGAGCGAGCAGCCGCGCCAGATTCTGGCGGAGCTGCTCGCGGCGCGCGGCATGTCGCAGCTGCGCATCGCCGAGACCGAGAAGTACGCGCACGTGACGTTCTTCTTCAACTGCGGCCTCGAAGAGCCGTTCCCCGGCGAGGACCGCGTGCTCGTGCCGTCGCCGCGCGACGTGCCCACCTACGACCACAAGCCCGAGATGAGCGCGCAGGTTGTTACGGAGAAGCTGCTCGCCGGCATCGCCGACGAGGACTACGCGTTCATCCTCGTCAACTTCGCGAACCCCGACATGGTCGGGCACACGGGTGTGCTGCCGGCCGCGGTGAAGGCGGTCGAAACGATCGACGCGTGCCTCGAACGCGTCGTCGACGCCGTGCTCGCGCGCGGCGGCGAGGCCCTCATCACCGCGGACCACGGCAACTGCGAGCTGATGGTCGACCCCGTCACCGGCGAGCCGCACACCGCGCACACCACCAACCCCGTGCCGCTCTGGTGGGCAACGCGCAGCGCCGCCGGTCGCAAGCTGCGCGACGGCGGCCTCGCCGACGTCGCGCCCACGCTCTGCGCGCTGCTCGGCATCCCGCAGCCGGCAGAGATGACGGGGCGCAGCCTGATCGTCGGGGTGTAGAGCCGATCCCGGGCGCTGCCGATGGCGAGCAGGGGGCGGCAAGGCGGGGACGGCAGACCGGGGACGTTCCGCAAGAAAGTAAAGCAGGACTTTCTTTACTTACTTGCGGAACGTCCCCGACTGGCGCGTCTCCGATTGGCGCTCAGCGCTTCCATTCCAGCACCCGCACAGTCAGCAGGAGGCCGGCGCCCGCCCGCGAGCGCAGCCGCGAGCCGTGAGGAGCGAGGACGTTCCGCAAGAAAGTAAAGCAAGCCTTCCTTTACTTACTTGCGGAACGTCCCCGCGCAGAGTCGCCGGATCGAATGCCCGCTCGCGCATTGCGTGAACGCGCGTTCACACGGCTCGCAGCGCTTCTTCGCGCTACCTCCCGCGCACCCCGCTCGGTCCCGCGCAGGCCCCCATGCGCGACCTCCTCCGCGAAGCCCTCGATTTTCTCCTGCCGCCGCTCTGCGCCGATTGCGGCGCCCTAACAAGCGGCGAGCCGCTCTGTGCACACTGCGAAGAGCCCGCCTGTGACCCGCTGCCCGCGCCGCCGCGCCCACTCGCCGCGTGGCGGGCGGGCGTCTCGTACGAGGGCCGCGCTGCCGACTGGGTGCAGCGCTTCAAGTACCCGCAGCCCGGCTTTCGCGGCCTCGACCCCGGCGCCGACGCCGTCGCGATCGCGTGGGTCTTGCGCGCTGCACACGCGAGCGGCGCGGCGCCCGACGCGATCGTGCCCATCGCGCTGCACCCACGACGCCTGCGCGAGCGCGGCTTCAGCCCGCCTGGCGTTCTCGCACGCGCAGTCGCTCGCGAAGTCGGCGCGCGCTTCCAGCCGGCGCTGCTCGAGCGCATGCGCGACACGCCGAGCCAGACCGGGCTGAATCGCCGCGACCGCAGACGCAACGTCGCGGACGCCTTCCGCGCGCGCAGTCCCGCGCCGCCGCGCGTGTGGCTCGTCGACGACGTCGTCACGACCGGCGCCACGCTCGCCGCCGCCGCACGCGCACTGCGCCGCGCCGGCTCACGCGAGATCTGCGCGCTCGCCGCCGCCTATCGCCCCCTCGCGCGTTGAACGCTCACGCCCGCGCGGCTACAAACGCGCGCCCCGCACGGAGGAGCCGCGACATGGCCACGATCACCAAGGCGCTCACGCTCAAGCATCAGTCCAACCTGAGCGAGGACGTCGAAGAGGTCTCCTTCGCCGCGGGCGACTCCGTGACCGTGCTGAAGGAGTGGGACGCGCGCTTCCTCGTGAAGAACGACGACGGGAAGCTGTTCAACGTGCCGAAGGATGCGGTGGCGAAGTAGCGGCGACAGAGACAGGCCGCGCGATCTCCGCGGCTACTGCTACTTCGCCCCCACCGCCTCCAGCAGCTTCTCCCTCAGCTTCCCCGGATCCACCGGCTTCTTGAACAGCACCGTCGCGAGGCCGGCGACTTTGCTGCGCTTGATGATGTGGTCCTTGTCGTAGTGGAACGCGGTCATCATCAGCACGGGCAGGCCGGGCCAGCGCTGCTGGATGGTCAGGAACAGCTCGTGGCCGTCCATGTTCGGCATCACGACGTCGGTGAGCACGGCGTCGAACTTCGCGGTCGCGAGCTTGTCGAGCGCTTCGAGGCCGTCGCTCGCCGTCACCACCTCGCAGCCGTCGCGCTCGAGGATCTCTTTCATGCTGCGCGCGATGCCGAGGTCGTCGTCGGCGACGAGCACGCGCAGGCCCGCGAGGCGCGTGTCGCGCGGTGCGCGCGCGTCGCCGCGGCGACCGCGCAGGTCGATCATGCGCGCGGGGCCGATGTACGTGACGGTCTCGTAGGTCTCCTCGCGCGCCATCTGCCCCAAGCGCTCGACGATCTCGGCGATGCGCGCGAGCTCGCGGCGGATCGCGTCGAGGCGCTCCAGCTCGACGGGGCACTCGGCTTCGCCCGCGAGGCGCTCGACGTCGCGCTCCAACAACTCGGCTTGGTTGAGGATCACCGCGAGCGGATTGTTGATCTCGTGCGAGACGCCGATCGCCACCTCACCGAGCGTTGCGAGCTGGTCCTTGCGCAGGATCTCGCGCAGGTCCTTGAGGAACCCGATCGTGCCGTCGTGCTCACCGGAGTCGTCGCGCAGCACGGTGCCTGTGATCGCGACGGGGATGATCTCGCCGCTCTTCGCGAGCAGCCGCGTCTGGAAGTTCGCGACGCTGCCGCCGCCGTCGCGCATCGCCTTCATCACGCGCTTGGCTTCGTCGAGGCTCGGGTACAGCTCGGCAACGCGGTGGCCGCGAATCTCGTCGCCCGAGTAGCCGAGGCTCTTCGCCGCACCGTCGTTGTAGTAGATGACGGTGCCCTTGCGATCGGTCGCGACCACGAGGTCGGGCGACCGCGCGATCAGCTGCAACAGGCGTTCTTGTGTGAGGGCCACGCGGCTCCTCGCCTAATTACTCGCCGCCCAGGGCGCGGAATGACGCGTTCAGCTCGTCCCAGGACTTTGAGGCCACTGTTCGACCTCCGCTCGGCTCCGAGGACTCCGCCTCGCTGCGCGCTTCGCTTGCACTACTCGCCGCCGCGCTCCGCGAGCCAGCGCTCCGCGTCGATCGCGGCCATGCAGCCCGTGCCCGCGGCGGTGACGGCCTGACGATAGGTCGGATCCATCGCGTCGCCGCACGCGAACACGCCCTCGACGTTCGTGCGCGAGGAGCCGCGTTCGACCTTCAGGTAGCCGACGTCGTCCATCTCGAGCACGCCCTTGAAGAGGTCCGTGTTCGGCTTGTGCCCGATCGCCACGAACAGCGCCTCGGTCGCGACCTCGCGGGTCGCGCCCGTTTTCAGGTTCTTCACGCGCACGCCCGTGACGTAGTCGCCGCCGAGCACTTCGTCGACCGCCGAGTCCCAGATGAACTCGATCTTCTCGTTCTTCAGCGCGCGCTCGGCCATGATCTTCGACGCACGCAGCTCATTGCGGCGGTGAATCACCGTGACCTTCGGCGCGGCGTAGCGCGTGAGGAAGAGCGCCTCCTCCATCGCGGTGTCGCCGCCGCCCACGACGGCGATCGGCTTGCCGCGGAACAGTGCGCCGTCGCACGTCGCGCACGCGGACACGCCGCGGTTCATGAAGGTCTGCTCGCTCGGGATGCCGATCCACTTCGCGCTCGCACCGGTCGCGACGATCACCGCATCGGCGAGGAACGCAGCGCTCTCGCTCTCGACGCGGAACGGGCGCGTCGAGAAGTCGATGCGCGTCGCGTCTTCCTGATAAATGCGCGTGCCGAAGCGCTCCGCCTGCTTTTGGAAGCGCTCCATCATCTCCGGGCCCGTAATGCCTTCCTGGAAGCCTGGGTAGTTCTCGACCTCGGTCGTGAGCATCAGCTGCCCGCCGAACTGGAGCCCCGCGAACATCACGGGCTTGAGATCCGCGCGCCCCGCGTAGATCGCCGCCGTGTAGCCCGCGGGCCCGCTGCCGATGATGAGCAGCTTCACGTGCTCCGCAGCGCGCTCCGCCTTCTTCTCCTGGCCGAGCAGTGCGTCGAGCTTGCCCGCGCGCTCGAGCGCGGCGAGATCGTCGAAGCCGCCCACGTGCGTGTCGCCGATGAAGATCTGCGGAACCGTCGTGCGCTGCGCACGCCGCACCATCTCCTCGCCCTTCTCCGGCTCCGCCTCGATGTCGATCTCCGCCCAGGTCTGCCCCTTCTGCGTCAGCAGCGCCTTCGCGCGATCGCAGTACGGGCACCAGCTCTTCGTGTACATGGTGATGTTCGCCATCGCGGTCTCCAACGAAACGGGCTGCGCAAGGTAGGGGCTCGGATGCGCCGCCGCCGCGCGCCGTTTCGGTCACCCTCTTTCCCATCGGCAATAAGCCCGCAAAAAGTGGGACTGCTCGCGCCGGCTGACCGATGACGCAGCTTCACTGCGTCAGAATGACTCCGATGACGAACGCTCCTCCCGAGCAGGTCGGCCGAGGCCGCAAGCGAAGCGCGCAGCAAGCGCCGGAGTCTTCGGAGGCGCTTGCGAAGTAAACAAGGAAGAGCGCGAACCTCGTTGCTTCAAAGCGGCTCGGTGATGGGCAGATCCTCCCAAAGCAGCTGCAAGAACGTCCCGATGAAGAAGCTCAGGAAGCTCATCAGGAGAATGGCCCACGGAAACGCACTCAGCGGCTCGAAGCCGATGATGCGCGGGAGCTCGCCCACGAGTGGCTCGAGCGTGGGGCGGATCGCGTGCAGCGGGGCTTCGTAGAGGCCCCAGTTGCGGGCGGCCATGAGCGGGCCGAGCAGGCTCGTGGCGAGCACGCCGAAGCCCGCGGCTTCGATCAGGCCGAGCAGGAAGATGTCGCGCGCGCGGCGGAAGGCGAGGTGCGGCTCGCCGAGCCGGCGCTGCACTTCGACGAAGAGGTAGAGCAGCGTGGTCGATCCCAATAACAACACGGTGGCCGCGAGGAACACGATCGGCTGGTTCGCGAGGTCCCACACCTCGTCGATGATGAAGACCGGCGCGTAGCCGACGATGATGCCGGCGCCGACGCGCGGCACCGACGTGTAGAAGAGCGTCAGGTCCTTCTTCCACATGAACTGAACGAACAAGAACCACGCCGCCGCTCCCAGCACGAGCGCGACGACGCCGGAGGCGAGCGCGTCGAAGAGCGCCGGCGCCCGCTCGTACTCGAGCGCCGCGCCGATGAACGGGAGTGAGGGGATCAAGAGCGCGATCGAGTAATAAGTCGTGCTGTGGATCGACAGGCGCCTGTCCGCGGTCTCCTCGCCGCGCTTCAGGTACTCCGCGTGGCGGCGCACGACGGCGGCGTGGTGCACGTCGTAGCGGCGCAGGAAGTACGTCTCGAGCTTGCCGAGCAGGCGCGCGCAGTCGCGGTCGAACGGGCGCCGCAGGAACGGCGAGAGATCGCGCCCGCGCGTCGCGCGATGCTTCTCGGTGGCGAGCGCGGCGCGCAGCACCTCCGCATCGCGCTCGGCGAACGGCGAGCGCTCCTCCTCGAAGACGCGGTTTTCGGTGTCGAGACACACGTCCTCGAGCCAGCGGTGATAGGCGCGCTCAGCGGCGCCGAGCAGCTGGCCGTCGATGCGCTCTGCGTCGCCGCTCGCGAGCGCGGCGAAGAAGCCCACGTCCGTGGGATCCGCGCTCGCCTCCGCGCGCACCTCGCCGCGCACGTACTTCGGGACGAACTCGGGGCGCACGCGCGAATCCACCAGCGCGAGCAGCGCGTGCAGATGCAGCCGGCGCAGATGCAGCGCCGCGACGCGCAGGCGCGGCGTCTCGGCGAGCTCCTTGTCCGCGAGAAAGCGCAGCGCGATCGCCGAAAACACCGCGATGTCCTCGCACGCGCGCAGATGCGCCGCCGCGTTCGTGCCCGCCGCGAGGCGCGCGAGCACGTTCTCGAGCGTGGCGGGCAACGCGGCGAGGAGGCGCGTCATCAGCTCCTCGGCGTCGCGGCGGCTCGCCTGCGCAGACAGGCGGCGCGGGTTCGACCAGAGATCGTCGAGGCGCAGATACAGCTCGGCGGGATCGTGCCGCGCGGCGTGGAACGAGAACGTCTCGGGGAACACGCTCTGGAAGCCGTCGCCCACATCGCGCTCGAAGCGGACCTCGCGCGCGTGGAAGGCGTAGGTGAAGCGGTAGCTCGCCTTCAGGCGCTCGATGCGCAGCTCGAGCCGCGGAATCGGCGGCGGCGCGCTCGCTGCGACGGGTGCGGGAGTCGCCGCGGACATCGCGCCCTACAGCACTGCGCGCTTCGGGTTCTCGCCCGAGTCGTAATAAGTCTCGACGCGCTGCGCGAGCTCCTTCACGCGCGCGGGCAGGCGGCCCGAGAGGGGCCAGCGCGCGCCCGCGACGCGCATGCGCTCGCGCAGCAGCTGCGCGTCGGGGTAGTCCTCGCGCGCGAGCGAGTCGTCGACCGTGAGCCAGTGGTCGATCGCGGTGAGCGTGCGATTCGTGCGCTCGCGCAGCTCGCCCATGCCGGGGGCCACGATCTGCTTCTCGCGCAGCTGCTGCGAGAGCTTGCCGAGCTCGCCTTGCGCACTCGCGAGCTTCGGACGCAGCGCGCCGTCCGCGTGGTTCGCGAGCCCCTCGACGATCTCGTCGAAGCGCAGCCGCAGCGGCTCGTGCGAAATCTCGCGCGCGAGAATCACCTCGCCGATCGCCTCGCCGCCCGGCCCCTTCAGCGCGTGCAGCTTCACACGCAGGCGCACGCCGTCGCCGACGGGGAGGTCGATGTCGCAGTGCCCGACCTCCGTGTCGCCGCGCATGCACGTGACCGCGTCGGAGAAGCGCTCATAAACCTCCGGGTCAGTGAGGTCGCGCATCGTCTTTCCGCGCGGGTCCCCCGTCATCCCGAAGAACGCGCGCGCGGGCTTGTTCACCGCGCGTACGAAACCTTTCGCGTCGAGCGCCACGGCGCCCGTATCGAGCTGGTCCATCACGCCTTCGAGGAACACGTTCGCGCCGCGCAGATCCCCTAACAGGCGCTCGTTCTCGCAGGTGAGCGCGTGGTGATCCGCCGCGCGCCGCACGATCTGCTTCAGGTGATCGGGCTCCCACGGCTTCGTGATGTAGGCGTAGACGTGGCCGTCGTTGATCGCGCGGATGATCGCGTTCATGTCCGCGAAGCCGGTGAGGATGATCCGCTGCGTCGCGGGCGAGCGCTTGAACACGCGCGCCAGGAACTCGACGCCAGTCATCTCGGGCATGCGCTGGTCCGAGATCACGACGGCGACTGGCGCGTGCTTGTCGAGCAGCGCGAGCGCTTCGTTCGCGGACGTCGAGGTGAACACCTCGTAGTCGTCCTCGAACGTGAAGGTCATGGTTTCGAGGATGGCCTCCTCATCGTCGACGATGAGAAGGCGCGGACGAGTCTTGGCCATGGCGAGTTCAACCTAGCCCGGGGGTTGGTTGGCGTGAGGGGGCGCTGGAGTCGTTAGGCGCACCGAGGTTGGCGCTTCTCCATGTTTACTTCGCATCGGGCTCGAAGACTCGCCCGCTGCTGCGCGCTTCGCCGACGCGCACCGATGCATACAGGTTCCCTCAGGCTCGGGGGCGCGTCGGCGAATCCTCCCGGTTGACTTCGCTCGCTTGCCGCTCGCTGCGCGCTTCGCTTGCGGCCTCGGCCGACCTGCGTGGGACTAGCGTTCGTCATCGAGGTCGCTCTTCGTTAGGGGCGGCGCGTCAAGGCGTGTTTGCAGTACCGCGATTCTGATGAGTTCGGGAGATCGAGGCTCAGAAGCGCGTTGCGGCGATCAGCTTGTTGAGGTCGCGGTGGAGGTCGCCTTCCCAGGCGTCGACGAGCTCCTCGCCGAGCGAGCGGCCCTTCGCGAGCTGGGCGTGGAGCGGGTCGAGCAGGACGCGCTCGTCGGGATGCGGGCCGTCGCCGTGGCCGATGCGGCGCAGGCCCTCGCTCGCGATCGCGGCGAGCTCGCGCGCGAGGGGGAGCACGGGCTGGCCCGCGGCGCTCGCGGCGAGGCCGCGGCGCGCGACATCTTCGAGCGCGGCTTCGCGTTCCGCGAACGACCAGTCCTTTGCGAGATCGAAGGCGGCATCGAGTGCGGTGTCGTCGTAGAGCAGGCCCTTCCACAGCGCGGGCAGCGCGCTGAGGAACGGCACGCAGTCCGCGCCGCGCACTTCGATGATGCGCTTGAGGCGCACTTCGTGGAACAGCGTGGTGAGGTGCAGATCCCAGTCCGCGGCGGTAGGGCGGTGGCCCTCGAAGCCGCGCGCGAGGAACTGGCGGAACGTGCTCGTGTGCGCCGGGAGCGACACGCCGTCGCGCACGATGAAGAACATCGGGACGTCGAGCGCCCAACGGGCGTAGCGCTCGTAGCCGAAGCCGTCCTCGAACACGAACGGGAGCAGGCCGCAGCGATCGGGGTCGGTGTGGCGCCAGATGTGCTCGCGGCGCGTGATGAAGCCCGAAGGCTTGCCGAGATAGAGAGATGAGTTCGCGAACATCGCGGAGACGATGGGCGTGACCGCCATCGCGGCGCGCAGCTTGCGCACCATGTCGGCCTCGCTCGCGAAGTCCATGTTCGCCTGCACCGTCGCGGTGAGGTGCATCATGTGCAGCGCGAGCTCGCCGCGCGTCGGCAGATACGTGCGCATCAGGCCGTAGCGCGTCTTCGGCATGCGCGGGATCTCGGAGAGATCGTGTACCGGGTGGTGCGCGAGCGAGGTCCAGGTGATGCCGAGCGGCGCGGAGAGGCGCTTCACGAGCTCTAAGTGCGCGCGAATCTCACGGTCGGTCTCGAAGATCGTGCGCAGCGGAGCGCCCGAGAGCTCGAACTGGCCGCCCGGCTCGAGCGTGATCGAGGCGCCGTTCTTCTTGAGCGCGATCAGCTTCCCGTTGTCGAAGCCGCGCTCCCAGCCGTCGGCCTGCGCGATCGCCTCGAGCAGCGCCGCGATGCCGTTCGCGCCCTCGTACGGGACGGGCTTCCCGCCCGCGGTGAAGCCGATCTTCTCGTGCTCGGTGCCCACGCGGAAGCGCTCGCGGGGCTTCTCGCCGCTGGCGAGGAAGGCGATCAGGTCCGCGAGGGACTCGACCGGAGTGGGGGCTGTGTCGAGCTGTCCACTCACGAGGTTCTCCGGGGCGCGCTGAAGGGGCCGCGATGCCGCGAGCCGGGGGGAGGTTTCTGCGTTGCCGGGTGAGTGCCAGTGACGCGCGCTACGGCGTCGCGGCTTCTGCCAGGAACTTTTCGAGGAAATCGCCGAGCGCGGCCCGAATCTCGTGGTCCGCGCCGAACGGGAAGGACTTGCACGGCCCCTCGGCCTTCCCCTGATGGAAGGGGCCCACCAACGTGACTTCGCCGCGCGACTTCACGACCACGATCGCGCGGTGCCGGCCGCGCGTGAGGTCGAACTCGACCGAGCGCAGGTGCTTGTCGTCCGTGCGAGTCTCGCCGAGCCGCACCGCGAGCTGCGGCGCACCCGCCTGCGTGGCGGCCGCCGTGAACGCATCGAGCGCCTCGGCGACCTCGACGCGCAGCGCGCCTGCCCGTCGCCACGCCTGCGTGATCGCATCCGCATGCTCAGCCTCGCGCGCACCGAGCGCCGAGCCGAGCTGCGCCATGCGCTGTGCGAGGGGAGACGTGCTCATAGGGGGAGCCGGAACGTGGCACAGCCGAGCGGGCCCGGGCTAGGGGGTGATTAGGGAGCCCGGGCGGTGCGAGATCGTCAGGGCGGGGTCTGACCCCAGCCCGCGATTCCGCGTTACAGCGCCTCGTTCGTCGGGATGCGGAACGGCGTCGGGCCGATCAGCGCGAGCAGCTCGTTGCGCGCCTTCGTGAACTCGCCCATGCGGCCGGGACCGATCGGGTCGCCTTGCGGGATTCGCACGGTCGCCGGGTTCACTTGCTTCTTGTTGAGCGTGAACTCGAAGTGAAGGTGCGGGCCGGTCGAGAGGCCGGTCGAGCCGACGAAGCCGATCACCTGCTTCTGCCGCACGCGGTCGCCGACGCGCAGGCGTTTCGCGAAGCCCGAGAGGTGCCCGTAGCGCGTCTCGTAACCGGCGCGGTGGCGAACCGTGACGGTGTTGCCCAGGCCGCCGTTCCGGCCCACGAACACCACCGTGCCGTCCGACACGCTCCACACCGGCGTGCCGTGCGCCGCGGCGTAATCGACGCCGAGGTGCGGGCGGCGAATGCCGAGCACGGGGTGCAGGCGGCTCGCGGCGTACTGCGAGCTGATGCGCCGATAGTTCAGCGGCGCCTGCAGGAACTGGCGCTGCGCCGCGCTTCCGTCGGGTCGGTAGTAGCCGCCCTTCGCCGGGTTCGTCTCGAAGTAGATCGCGGTGAAGTCGTCGTCGCGGTTCGAGAAGCGCGCTGCGAGGATGCGGCCGGGCCCGAGGTAGACGGGGCCAGACTTCGTCTCGTAGAAGCGGCGCTCGTAGACGGCGTTGAACTCGTCGCCGGGCTGCGCCTTCGAGAAGTCCACGTCCCAGGCGAAGATCTCGGCGAAGTCGTGCGCGAGCTCGCCGCTCTCGCCGAGCGCGACCACCGACTGGTAGAGGTTGTTCGTGATCACGCCCGCGAGCTGCGCGCGCTGGACCACCACCTTCGGCTCGTGCTTCTGCGCGACGAGATCCTCGCCCTGGCGCTTCAGCGTGTACGCCTCGATCGGCGAGCGCGTGTAGGCGAACTCGATCAGCTCGCCCGCCGGCGAGAGCGATGCGCGGAAAGCGTCGCCGACCTTCGCGTAACGGAAGTTGAACACGGGCGACATCGCGTCGACGATCTGATCGATCACGCCGCCGTCGATGCCGGCCTTGCGCAGCGCGTGACCGAGCGTTTGGCGCCGTGCGAGCGCTCCCTCGACGACCGTGAGCGCAGGCTCGACCGGCTTCGCGGGCGGCGCCGCGACCTTGGGAGCTTCGGGCTCCGCCTTCGCGACGACCGAGAGCTCGGTGGGGGCAATCGGGGTGCTGGCCGGCTCTCGCGCTTCGAGGCGCGCGAGCGCGGCGACGGCGAAGAAGATCGCGAGTGCGAGCGCGCCGCCGGTCGCGAGCTCGTGGGCGCGCGCGCGGGCGTCGGCTTGCAGCGTTCGCAGCTTCATCGGGCCTCCGGCAAGTCGCGAACCCCGTCCCCCCCGAGACACAGTTCGCACGTCTTCCGTTCCGTTTGCCACCGCTCTCATCGGCAGCTTGGGTGATCCCCTTAGTGATTCGCGTGCAGCGGAAGGTGCTAAATACACGCCGCTCGTGAGGTTGTTCGTGCGCTCCGTCACCAAACGCCGTTGGAGCCGCGAATTCGAGGCCGCCCGCCGGCGCTCCCTGCGGAGACTTGGAGTGTGTGCCCTGGCCGCGTGCCTGGTGGCTTGCGCAACGACGCCCGAGCCACCGACGAAGCGCGGCGCCACGCCGGACTTTCCTTCGCTCGATGGCGACTTGGGCAGCGTCGCTGCCGCTCTGTTGACGCGCGCGATTTCCTTCGACACGACCAACCCGCCCGGCAACGAACGCGCACTCGCGGAGTACCTCGCGCGCGTGCTCCAGCGCGAGGGCATCGAGGCGCGCGTGATCCCGCTGCCCGCGCCGAACAGCCAGCGCGCCGCGCTTTGGGCGCGCGTGCCCGGCCGCGGCGAGCGCGCGCCGCTGTTGCTGCTCTCGCACCTCGACGTCGTCGCCGCGACCGAAGCGAGCTGGGCGGTGGATCCGTTCGCAGGCGTCGAAGGCGGCGGCTACGTCGTCGGCCGCGGCGCGCTCGACGCAAAGGGCGTCACCGTGTCGCACCTGCTCACGCTCGTGGAGCTCGCGCGCGCGAAGCGGCCGCTCGCGCGCGACGTGATCCTGCTCGCGACGCCCGACGAAGAGACCGGCGGCGCCGGCGGCGCGGGCCTCGTCGCGCGGGGCAATCCCGAGTTGTTACGGGGCGCGGCGTACTTGCTCACCGAGGGCGCGGGCATCCTGCCCGGCGAGAACGGCGACCGCGACGTGTGGGGCGTCGCGTTCACCGAGAAGACGCCGTGTTGGGTGCGGCTCACGGCGCGCGGCGTGCCGGGCCACGGCTCGACCGCGAGCGACACCGCCGCGGGTCAGCACCTCGTGCGCGCGCTCGGGCGAGTGCTCGACATGAAGCACGAGCTGCGCGTCACACCCGAGGTGGCGCAGATGTTCGCGCGCATGGCGCCGCTCGCGCCGAAGGCCGAGCAGCGCCAGTGGCGCGAGCTGCGCGGCGCGCTCGCGCTGCACCCGCAGTTCCGCGAGCGCTTCCTCTCCGATCCCGGCCGCCGCGCGCTCGTGCAGAACACCACGTCGATCACGCAGCTCGCGGGCAGCGACGCGCCGAACGTCGTGCCCGCCGAAGCCAGCGCCACCGTCGACGCGCGCCTCCTCCCCGGCGAGAGCTGCGCGGAGTTCGTGAGCGAGATGGCGAGCGCCATCGACGACCCCACGGTCGAGCTCGCCGTGCTGCTCGAGTTCCCCTCAGTCGCTTCGCCGACGCAGACTCCCCTCATGACTGCGATCGAGCGAGTCGCCGAGCGCAGTAAGCCCGGCGGCACCGTGGTGCCGCGCGTGATCGCCGGCTTCACCGACGCGCACTACTTCCGCTCGCTAGGCATCACCGCCTACGGCTTCGTCCCGCGCCGGCTCCGCCTCCAAGACTCGCTCGGAATCCACGGGCCGAACGAGCGCGTGTCGCTGGAGAACCTGGCGCTGAGCGTGCGGAAGACGGTGGAGATCTTGCGGGAGCTGGAGCGGGTGGAGGAGGAGTAGGAGCTACTCGCTCCGCAGCTCCTGGATCCCCCGGTGCACCACCTCGAACAGCGGCTCGACGTCGCTCGCTTCGAGGCACGAGAACGCGATGCGCAGGTCCGTCGGCGAGGTGCTGATCAGGCCCGTCTGGTGCTTGTCGAGCAGGTGGATGCGCAGCTTCTCGCTGTCGACCCCTTTGAGCTTGATGCACATGAAGTACCCGCTGTTGAACGGGTACACGCTCCAGCTCTCGCGGAAGCGCGGCGCGTTCGCGACTTCGTACACCTTGGTCGCGCGCTCCCGTAACAGCTCGCACTTCTCTTTGCGCTCGGCGTCGAGCGAGCTCGAGGCGAGCGCCTTCTCGACGAGCGACTGCGAGAGCATCGGGCTGTTCGACATCGCGCCGCGAATGGCGCCTTTGGTCTTCGCCTCGAGCGCGTCGAGCACGGCCTGCGCGCCTTCGCTCTTGCCCGGGCCGTAGGTGATGAAGCCGCAGCGCAGGCCCCACACGAACAGCTCCTTGGTCGCGCCGTCGAGCTTGATCGCGAGCAGGTTCGGGTGCGCGTTCGCGATCTTCCCGAACAGCGACTCGGTCATCGACTCGCCGCCGAGGTGGAAGAACAGGCCGAAGTACGCGTCGTCGGTGACGACCACGAGCTTCGTGCCGCGCTGCGCCTGCGCGACGAGCGCTCTCGCGATGGCGTCACCCTCCGCGGGCGTGGGCATGTAGCCGGTCGGATTGTTAGGGAAGTTCAGGATCACGAGCAGCTTCTCGCGGCCATCGGCGTGCTTCGCGAGCGCCTCGGCGAAGCCGGCGGAGTTGAAGCCGCCGCCCTCGTAGAACGGGAACGTCACGCACTTCGCGCCGAGCCGGACTTCGTAGGTGAGGCGGTAGTTGCCCCAGAGCTGGTCCGGCAGAAGGATCAGGTCGCCCGGCGCGACGAACAGGTCGCCCACGAGCGCGAGGCCATGTGTTAGGGCGCTCGTCACGATCGGCAGGCCCACGTTCTTCCCGCGCTGCGACGGATTCTCCGCGAGCTGCTTCTCGCGCCAGCGCTCGCGCAGCGCCTGCTTGCCCGAGGCCGGCGCGTAGTTGTAGGCCTCGTCGGGCGACACACCGGTCAGGTGCTTCTGCATCGACGGCAAGTACATGGGCGCCTTGCCCTCGGTCGCGATGCCGATCGTCGCGTTGAAGCGCGTGCCCTTCACCTTCGCCTCGGCGCCCTGCGTGAGGATGCCTTTCGGGAAGTAGAGGCGGCGGCCGAGCGGCGAGAGCATCGCGAGGATCTCGGGCGCGGCGGCGCCGATCTTCTCGTTCAGCTCCTTGGCCAGCGGGTTCAGCACTTCGTTCGCAGGAGCGGACATGACGGGCCTTTCGTGGCGAGAGGAAAACGGCGGCGCAAGCTAGCCGAGCGATTCTGGCAAGCGCGGCTGCGACGCCGCGCCGAAGTGCTCGCTGCCGATCGGCTGCGCGAGGTCTGCGCGCGAGAACTGTGTCAGCCCCGCACGGTCTCTCAGGGATCAGTGTGCGCGGCGGCGCGCCCAGAGTCCGGCGAGGGAAGCCGCGGCTCCCAGAGCGAACGTCGACGGCTCAGGCACGAACTGGTTGTCGACGATGTTCGCGCTCACGGAGTGCAGCGTGTAGCCGGCGGGGAGGTCGAACACGGGGCCCGTCGTGGGGAACTGGACGGTCGCGCTGAAGTCCGCGTCGCCGAGCGAAGCCACATCCGTACGGTCGTTCGCATCGGCTGGCGTGCCGCCGACCGACGCCGCCGACCTTGCCCCGGCGATCGCGAAGACGTGAACGCTGAGCGCCTGGTTGACGGGGAGCATCAGGAACTGGCTCTTCACCGCCGCGTGAACCTGCGCGCCCCCCTGGTAGAGACTGAGGAAAAGGCCGTCCACGGTCTCGGTTACGACACCGTTCTGCTGGCGGCGGATGATCTCGCCGTACCCCACATCGATCCCGTTGATCTCGATCTGAAAGAAGAAATCGGCGTTCGAGCTCGAACTCGAAGTGAGCGGACCGTTCAGGTCGAAGAACGACGTGAGCGTCGATAACAGGCCCGAGATTTGAAGGTTGAGCGCCGCCAGCACCGGTGCCGTGGAACCCGCCGGCCCGAGCACGACGAAGTCGTCATAGGTCCACTCGGCAAACGCCTGCGCACTACGAACGACCGTTGTCGGCTGTTTAACAAAAAAGCCGAAGGTCGAGCTCTGGGCGTCCAGCCGCATCACGCCGGGCCCGGAACTCGCCGACGCGGCCTCCTGGACCTCCAGCTCGCCGACGGAGGAGCTGGGCGGGCTGCAGCTCGACGTGGCGGAGAAGTTCGACGTGTCCTGCACGGTCGGACCGTTGCATCCGACGCCGGCCAGAAACAAAGGCGTGGCGCCCGCCGCCGAGGCGAGCAGCGCCGCGGTCGCCAGGGTCACGAGGCTTGCTCGACACCGCATTGAGCCGATCCTCCAGCGCCCTCGGTAGTGGTCGCGCGAGGCTCGTGGTGGCACGATAATTTTTGGCGATCGCGCAAGAAACCCCTACTGCCTATCTCGCGCACTGCGCGGGTACATTTGAGACGATGCGTCCGAGCTCGAGGAGACCCAATGACGCCGCGATGCCTGTTTCCCGTGCTCGCTTTCTTGCTGTTCACGTCGCTGGGGGCGCCGGCATCGAGTCAGGCGCCCGCCACGGGCGAGTCGTGGGAGGTCACCTCGTGGAACATGGCCTGCACCGGCCCCGACGCGATGAGCGGGCGCGGCGAGATCACACGCACGCCGAACAGCTACGCGGGCGCGATCACGATGGACTCGGAGTACGGCGCGATGAAGATCCAGCTGAGCGGGAAGCTGTTAGGCGAGTGCACGCTGCCGAAGTAGGGCGTCTCAGATCTTCCGCACCACGTCCGGGAAGGTCTTCCACACGGGCACGCCGCAGAAGTGGTCGCCCTCGGTGCAGCGCGGCGAGACGAGACCGCTGCGCACGCTGCACGGCGGGCCGACGTGACGCGTCAGCTCGGGATGCACCGCGGCCACCTGCGCGATCTCGTCCATCGAGGCGTCGAAGATCTCGCGCTGCGCGTTGAAGCACGTGCGCATCGTCCACTTGTGCAGCAGGTGCAGCAGCGAGCCGCTCTCTTCGAAGCGCACCGCGAGCGCGTTCGGCAGCACGTAGAGCGCGAGCTGCGGCGAGACGCCGAGCGCGACGAGCTGCGCGCGCGCGTGCCACTGCGCCTCGACCGTCTCGCGGAAGACGGCACGCGAGGCGGGATCGCTCGCGATCAGGCCCGGCTCGATCACGTCGACTCGCGCGGACACGACGCGCGAGAGCAGTGGACGCGAGCCGGGCACCATGCGGTGGCGCTGGTCCTGCGAGTCCGCCGTGTGCGAGAGCTTCTTGCGGAACGTGTAGTGCGCGTGATTCAGCGCGCGCATCAGCGGGCTGTGCACGCCCACGTTCAGCGTGTCGAGGCGATACTTGTTACGGGCGGGATCGAGCACCAGCGCGAGCGCTTCCGCGTCGGCGAGATCGGGCCGGCCGAGCACGTTGCGCACCGCGCTCGCGACGGACGCCGGCCCGTTCACGCCGTAGTCGACGAGCCGCGCGCTGCGGCCGTTCAGCGATTTGTCGAACGCCTCGATCCAGACGGGGTCGACCGGCCGCGTCTCGACGCGGCTCTCGGGCAGCTCGGCTTCCGCGAGCTCACCCTCGCCGATCTCGTCGAAGAAGCCCGGATCGAACGCGCGCACGGCGGCGACCATCTTGCCGACGACGTCCCGCGCTTCCTCGGGCACGTCGCTCGCGAGGGCCATGCGCTGCAGGCGATGCAGCGTGATGCCCGAGACCGTGTAGACGAGCGCGGTGTGGCAGGCGAGCGGGATCACGTAGCGCGCCGTCTCGATCGACTTCTTCTCGGCCTCGCGCCGCACGCTGCGCCCGAACGCCTTGTTCTGGCGCTGCTTCAGCCGCCAAAGCTCGGTGAGGATCTCCATCACGACGGGCTTCAGGCGCTCCGTCAGCTCGCGGTAAGCGCGCCAAGCATCCGCGACGCTGCGCTCGTAGATCGCGCGCGCCTCGCCCGCGAGCGCCGGCGGAACGTGCGCGCGGATCTCGTCGAGGCGCACGTAGCGCTGGCTCTGCTGCTCGCTGTTGTAGAACGGGAAGGAGTGCAGCAGCGACCACACCAGCTGGCGCGACACGCCCTCGAGCCCGAACTCGAACGTCGCGTGCTGGAAGACGGTGTGGTGCCCGCCCTGATAAGTGAGCGCGCCGATGCGCCCGCGCTGCTCGGGCGTGATCTCGTCGGCGCCGATCACGCGGGGGGAGTAACAAGTGCGCGCCGCGGCGATCGCGTCGTCGTAGGGCGCGTCGAACCAGTTGCGCAGGCGCACCTGTGCGCCGCCATCGAGCACCGCGTCCTGCGTGCTGTGCGCCCCTGCCGCCACGGCTTCCCCCTGAGCGGGCGAAACTTCGCACCGGCTCGCCCGCCGCACCATCGCGAAATGCTCCGCACGTTCACGCGCGGCGAGTAAGCTGGGGCCATGGCAGGCTGGATCTGGGTCGCGGGTGGTCTCCTTCTACTCGGGGCCGAGGCGCTCACGCCGGGCGGCTTCTTCATCATGTTCTTCGGCTTCGGCGCGATTGTGACGGGCGCCGCCGCGGCGAGCGGCCTCGTGACCGGCGTCTCCGCCCAGTGGCTGCTCTTCACCGTGTCGTCGATCGCGGGCCTGCTGCTGTTCCGCGGCAAGCTACTCGCGCGGATGTCGCCGACGGGCCCAGGGCCGCAGGTCGACACGATGGTGGGGGAGATCGGGCGAACTCTCGAGGACATCGCGCCGCGCGCCGTCGGTCGCGTCTCGCTGCGCGGCACGTCCTGGGAAGCCCGCAACGAGAGCGATGCGCCCCTCGCGGCGAACCAACGCTGCCGCGTGGTGCGCGTGTCGGGTCTTCAGCTCGGCGTCGTCCCCGAGTCCTGACTTCTGATTTCCGGTTCCCGCGGCGCGCGCCCTTCGGCCCGCGTGGCAGAAGGAGAGTGCATGGAAGGCGGATTCGTGATCGTCGTGCTGTTCGCGATCATCGCGCTGATCGTGATCGCGAAGTCTGCGGTCGTGGTGCCGCAGCAGAGCGCTTACGTCGTCGAGCGCCTCGGCCGTTTCAGCGGAATCCTCGACGCGGGCTTCCACATCCTGCTGCCCTTCGTCGACGTGATCCGCTATCGGCACTCGCTGAAGGAAAACGCCGTCGACATTCCCGCGCAGGTCTGCATCACGCGCGACAACGTCCAGGTCGGCGTCGACGGCGTGCTCTATCTGAAGGTGCTGAACCCTGAGCGCGCGTCGTACGGAATTCAGGACTACCTGTTCGCGATCGCGCAGCTGGCGCAGACGACCCTGCGCTCGGAGGTCGGCAAGATCGATCTCGACCGCACGTTCGAGGAGCGCACCAACATCAACACCGCGCTGGTGACCGAGCTCGACAAGGCGAGCGAGCCGTGGGGCGTGAAGGTGCTGCGCTACGAGATCAAGAACATCACGCCGCCCTCGGACGTGCTCGCCGCGATGGAGAAGCAGATGCGCGCCGAGCGCGAGAAGCGCGCGGTGATTCTCACCTCCGAAGGCCAGCGCGACGCCGCGATCAACAACGCCGAGGGCGAGAAGCAGCAGACGATCAAGGCCTCCGAAGCGCGCAAGCAGCAGCAGATCAACGAGGCCGAAGGCGAGGCGTCGGCGATTCTCGCGGTGGCAACCGCGACGGCGGCGGGAATTCGCAGTGTCGCCGAAGCGAGCCAAGCTGCGGGCGGGCGCGAGGCGATCCAGCTGCGCGTTGCAGAGCAGTACATCGGGGAGTTCGGCAAGGTGATCAACCAGGCGAACACGATCATCCTGCCCGCAAACCTCTCCGACGTGGCCTCGATGATCACGACCGCGATGTCGCTGATCGGGCAGCAGCCGAAGCCGCCGGCGCAGAGCTAGGCGCGCGGAGATCGACGTTCGGGACCGCGCGCGGATCGTCGAAGAGCGTCGTTTCGTGCCAGGCCCGAAATGGGCGCTCGCATTCGCCACTCGCTGAATCGCGACACCCAGTTGCGTTTCGGCTGCACCTGGCAACGTGAGCGCGCGAGAATCGCGCCGCACCGAGGCGCTAGCGCTGCGAGTTGCGCACGCGCGTGCGACCGGCATGCCGCTTGCGCAAAGCGGGTGCCGGGCGCGAGCGCCCAGCAGGTAGCGGCTCGGGAGTGGCGGCGGTGGTGCACGAGATCTGGGTGGCGGCGAGCGACGAGCAGGCGCGGGCGACCCTCGCGCGCATGCTCCCTGCGCCCGCGCACGCGGGGCCGCCCCAGCTCGAGGCGTTCCCGTCGTCGCCGGCGCCAGCGGCCGTCGTGCTGCACGTGCCGGCCGCGGAGGCGCGCGCCGCCGTGCACTTCGCGCAGCTTGCGGGCGCTCAGCATCCGCGCGCGCAGCTGCTGCTCGCCGCCGATCCCGAGCTCGATCCGATCTGGCTGAGCACTGCATTCGCTGGCCTGCGCGCGACTCGTCTCGCGTGGCCTCCCGATGCTCACGCACTGCAAGCTGCGCTGCGGCGCGCGCTCGCCGGCGCCGCGGCGAGCTCGGCCGCGCGGCGCCAGCGCGACGTGCTCGTCGCGCGCATGACGCGCACGCTCGGCGACCTCGCGCTGCCCGAGCTCGATCGCGCCGCCTCGGGGCACCTCACGATCACCGGTGAGCGCGGCACGGGGAAGCTACTGCTCGCGCGCACGCTGCATGCGGTGTGGAACGAGGCCGACGACACCCGCGCCGGCTTCGTGCTGCTCGCCGGCGACGCGACCGCGACATCCGCTCAGCTCGAAGCGCAGCTCGCCGAAGCTGCCTCGCGCGCGGGGCGCCTCGCGATCTGCGTCGCCGAGCCGGCCGCGTTCGCGTCGCCGCTGCAGCGCGAGCTCGCGAGCTGGGTCGAGCTCGGTCCGCCGAGTGCCGCGCTCTCGCCACTCGACCTGTTGTGGATCTTCGTGCGCACGGAAGCGCTCGGCGCACTGGCGCCCCTCGACGGCGCGCTCGCGGACGCGTGCGAAGCGCCCGCGCTGCGCATTCCGCCGCTGCGCGAGCGCGCGGGAGCCGCTGTGCGCATCGCGGAGGAGTGGTTGCGGGAGTCGGGCGCCGCGCCGCGCGCGCTCGCCGAGAGCGCGCGTGCCGCGATCGCACGCGACCCGTGGCCCGGCAATGTGCGCGAGCTCGAAGCCGCGCTGCGCCGCGCCGTGCTCGCGCCAGGCAGCGAGCCGCTCGAGGCCGACGCGTTCGGGCTCCCGAGCGCAGGCGCCCCAGCGCCGGGCGACGACGTCGCAGCGGCGGCCGAGATCGCCTCCCACGTGCGCGAGTTCACGAGCGTGAGCGACGAGCTCGAGGCCGCGCGCGGCTCCGAGGCGAACGCGCGCGCGGAGTCGGCTGCGCGCCGTGGGCTCGGAGCGGTGTTCGACGCGCATGGGATCGAGGACGCGAGCGCAGGCGCGGGGTCAACCCCTGAGAAGTCGAGCCCAGAGGAGAGCGCTAGCCCGATCTCTCTCGAGCCCGATTCACCTCCAGCGGGGCCCGACCCGCTCGCATCACGCGAGCCCGTCGCCGCGGAGCGCGTCGAGATCGAGCGCGCCGCGCGCAGCGAGGCGCTGCGTGTGCTCGCGCGCGCTGCAGCGCTCGAGCTCGCGGCAGCGCTCCCGGTGTTGCGCGCGCGCGACGAGCCGAGCGCGGCGCGCCTGGCCCGCCGGCTCGCGCGGCTCGAGGAGTTCGCGCAGCTCGAGGCCGTGCCCAGCGACCGCAGCGCGGTCGCGCCGCTGCTCGGCACGCTGCTCGAAGAGCGTCAGCGCGAGCTGCGCGCGAAGCGGATCCTCGCACTGCGCGGCCTCGAAGACGCGCTGCCGCCCGCACGCGGGAGCGAAGCCGCGCTGCGCTTCGCGCTCGGCGCGCTGTTCGACGCGCTGCTCGAAGCCACGCCAGATCGCGCGAGCCTCTACCTCGCCGCGAGCGCGCGCGAGGGCAGCGTCGAGGTGCTGCTGCGCGCGAGCGGCGCGAGCGCGCTGCCCGAGAACGCGCTCGACGTGCTGCTCGCGCGCGACGTGCTCACGCGGCTCGGCGCCGAGCTGCAGTGCAGCGAGGCCGAGGGCGGGCAGCGCGACGTGCGGGTGGCGCTGGCGAGCTGTTAGGGCTCAACGCAGCTTCCCAAAACACCCCCGCACCTCCCTCACGAACGCCTCCGGCTGCTCGAACGCCGCGAAGTGCCCGCCCTTCTCCAGCTCGTTGAAGTGCACGAGCTTCGGGAAGCGCTTCTCCGCCCAGCGGCGTGAGGTGCGGAAGATCTCCTTCGGGAAGATCGAGCAGCCCACCGGGATCGTGACGGGGTCCATCGGCGGCGTGCGGAAGCTCTCCCAGTACAGGCGCGCCGAAGAAGCAGCGTTCGCGGGCAGCCAGTAGAGCATCACGTTGTCGAGCAACTCGTCGCGCGTGAGCACGTTCTCCGGGTGCCCGTCGCAGTCGGTCCACGACCAGAACTTCTCGACGATCCACGCGGCTTGACCCGCGGGCGAATCTGTTAGGCCGTAGCCCACGGTTTGCGGGCGCGTGCTCTGCTCCTTCGAGTAGCCCGAGTCCCAGTCGTTGTAGTGCTGCATGCCGGCGAGCGCGGACTTCTCCTTGTCCGTGAGGTCCGCCATCGTCGCGGGGTCCGGCGGCGCGATCGGCATGTTGAGGTGGATGCCGAGGCAGTTCTGCGGGTCCTGGATGCCGATGCAAGTCGTCACCATCGCACCCCAGTCGCCGCCCTGCGCCGCGTAGCGCGCGTAGCCGAGCCGCGGCATCAGCACGGACCAGGCGCGCGCGATGCGCTGCACGTTCCAGCCGTTCCTCGCGGGCTTGCCCGAGAAGCCGTAGCCGGGCAGCGACGGCGCCACGACGTGGAAGGCGTCGCGCGCGTCGCCGCCGAATGCGGTCGGGTTCGTGAGCGGCTCGATCACTTTGTGGAACTCGACGATCGAGCCTGGCCAGCCGTGGGTGATCACGAGCGGCATGGCGTTCGCGTGGGGCGAGCGCACGTGCAGGAAGTGGATGTCGACGCCGTCGATCTGGGTCTTGAACTGTGGGAAGCGGTTCAGCCGCGCCTCGCGCGCCCGCCAGTCGTACTTCTCGGCCCAATAGGCGCAGAGATCCTGCACGTACGCGAGCGGGATGCCCTGCGACCAATCGTCGACGCACTCGCGCTCGGGAAAGCGCGTCGCCCGCAGGCGGCGGCGTAGGTCATCCAGCTGTTCGTCGGTCGCGGCGATGCGGAAGGGCTCGATGCGGTCGGACATGTGGGCCTCCAGGCGTGCTCGCCCACGCTGGCACTCCCGGTTGAGCGCGCGCAATCGCGCTGAGCGAGTGGTCTGCGGCTCGGCCGAAACTCCGGGAAACGCCAAGGGGCTGCCCCCTTGCTGGCGGCTCCGAGAAGGCCGCTGCTAGGGTGCCCGGCCGAAAGGCCTTCCGATTGGTTCTTCGCAACTGGCCCAGTCAGCCCGCGTCTAGTTCCCCTCGAACGCGCCTTTCCCGCGCGAGCGCAGTCGCGCAGCACGCGGTCAAACCAAGCGAGGGGTTTCGCCTGCCCGGATTGTCCGGCTCCGAGCCCACGCAGGTCGCTCCCACCTATTAGGGTGGCGCGGCAGAGGAAACGAGTTCTTGGCAAAGAAGCTCTACGTAGGAAACATCCCCTTCACCACCACCGAGGCAGATCTCCGCGCGATGTTCGAGACGCACGGAGCCGTCACGTCCGTGAAAGTCATTACGGATCGTGAGACGGGCCGCTCGCGCGGCTTCGCGTTCGTCGAGATGGACGACGCGACTGCGGCGCAGAACGCGATTCGCGCGCTCGACGGCTCCCAAATGGGTGGCCGCAGCCTGCGCGTGAACGAAGCGCAGGATCGCCGCGAAGGCGGCGGTGGCGGTGGCGGAGGCCGCGGCGGCTACGGCGGCGGCGGCGGCCGCGGTGGCTACGGCGGCGGCGGTGGCGGCGGCTACGGCGGCGGCGGTGGTGGTGGCCGCGGCGGTTACGGCGGCGGCGGCGGTGGTTACGGCGGTGGCCGGGACCGCGACCGCGACCGCTACTAGACCGGGCGATTCGGCCAGCTGTTAGGCCCGCGCGGGCCGCGACACGCACACGCGGTTGCGGCCCGCGCTCTTCGCCTCTTCCGTGGCGCGCAGCGCGCGCGCTACGAGCACTTCGCTCGCCTCGAGCAGAGGCCCCGTACTCGCGACGCCCGCGCTCACGCTGAGCGTGACCTCCGAGCCGCCCCAGACCGGGAAGCTCGCACCTTCGACGCGCAGGCGGATGCGCTCCGCGACGACGCTCGCCGCTTCGGCGTGGCAGCCGAGCAGCGCCACGACGAACGCGTCGACTCCCCAGCGTCCGGTCCAGTCCGCCGGCCGCACGGTGTCGTGCACCATGCGCGCCACACGCGCGAGCGCTTCATCGAAAGCGGCGGGGCCGACGCGCCCGGCGAGGAGCTTCGCGTGATCCACATCGACGAGGATCAGCGCGAGCGGCAGCCCCGCGGAGTGGGAGCGGGTCACGGCGTCCTCGAGCGCACGCTGCGAGGCCGCGCGGGTGGCGAGGCCCGTGAGCCCGTCGAGCTGCGCGCCGCGGCGCAGGTGACGCTGCGAGCGCACCAGATCGTCCTCTGCCCGCGCTCTGATCGCCGCCCGCTCATAGCCGAGCAGCAGCACGGCGCACGCTTCGGCGAACGGCTCGAGCGCCGCGCGCAGGCTCGGCGCGTCGGCGCCAGCAGGCGCGAGCAGCACGATCTCGCCGAGTGACTCGCCAAGCGCTTCGAGCGCGAGCACGATGCCGCCGTCGAGCGCGGGCTCGCGCGCGAGCTCTTCACCGCGAACCTGGAGCTCGCTCGCGCCGCCGCAGGCCGCGAGCACGCGCAGGGCGCCTCCGCCGCGTGCTGTCGGAACGCGCTCCGCGACGACGCCGCCGCTGCACTGCGCGAGCGCGACCACTTCCTCGAGCACGCTCCCGACCGCCTCGTGCTTCGCGCGCGCGGGCCCAGCCGCGAGCTCGCCGAGCGCGCGCACGGCGACTCGCAGCGCATCGCGCTCGAGGTCCGCGGCAGAAAGCACACTCGGCATTGCGCACTCATCGGCGCGCGCGAGCGAGGCCCTAAGCGTCGCGCGTCTCGTGGGGCGCTGGGCGGTGGCCGAAGCCGGCGAGTAGCAGCAAGTCGTAGGCAATCTTGAGCACGCCGCCGGTCGCGAGCGCCCACTGGAACGCGCCCGCCGCGAGCATGGGGCCGGCAATCAGCGCGCTCGGCGCGCCGCCGAACGCGCGCGGCACGTTGGTCACGCTCGCAGCCGCAGCGCGTTCGCCCTCGGGCACGACCGACATCACGTAGGCCTGCCGCGCCGGCACGTCCATCTGCGAGAGGCTCGCGCGCAGCCACAAACACGCGATCGCGAGCGGGAGCGTCGGCATGAAGCCGAGCGCGATCATGAAGCAGTTGGCCGGGATGTGCGTGTAGACCATCGTGCGAATCAGCCCGATGCGGCGCGCGACGAGGGGAGCGGCGAGCTGCGAAGCCGCGCTCAGGCCCGAGGCGACGCTCATCGCGAGGGCCACCTGCGCCACGCTCGCGTCGTGGCGCGCGATCAGCCATGCGATCACGAGCGTGCGCACGCTGAAGCCACCGCCGAACGAGTCGAGCGTGAACAGCGCGGAGAGCTTGAGCACGACGCCGCGCGACTCGCGCAGGGGCTGCGCGGGGGTGCGCTCACCGGCGCGCGCGCGTCCCACACGCAGTGGCGCGTAGAGCGCAGCGAGTAGCGCGCCGCACGCGGCGTACGCAATGAGCGCGAGCTGCGCGTCGCCATGCGCGCCGGCGCCAGCTTGCGCGAGGAGCCCGGCTGCCTGGCTGCCGAGCATCATGCCCAGAGCGCCCGCGACGTTGTAGTAGGCGAAACGCGAGGCGCGGCCCTCGGCGTCGCCGGTCTCGGCGAGCAGCGCCTGCTCGATCGGCAGAAACAGCGAGAGGTCCGAATCGCCGGGATTGAACGTGCCGACGAAGACGATCGCGAGCAGCCAGAGCGGGCTCGGTGCGAACGCCATGCCCACGCCTGTCAGGGCGAGCAGGGCGCACGAGGCGACGAGCAAGCTGCGCGCGGCTAAGCGGTGCGCGACGAGCCCGGCCGCGAGCGTCGCGAGCGCGGAGCCGAGCAGCGCGGCGAAGGTGAGCGTGCCGAGCTCGCCAGCGCGGCCGGCGTCGACGAGCCAGCGCGAGACGAGGATCACCAGAGCGCCGTCGGCGAGGCCGCGCAGCCCGCGCGCGAAGATGAGCCGCGCCGAGTCGCTCACGGTCGCGGCTGCGCTGCGTAGAAGCGCTGCAGCGAGACGAGCGCAGCGGCCGAGAGCACGTGCCACAGCGCGTGGCCCTGGAGCCAGCTCTCGGGATCGCACCAAGCGCGCGTCACGTCGGCGAGCGAGAACGCGCTCGCAGCGGCGAGGAGCGCGAGAGCGGCCCAATAACTTGCATACGAAGCGGACGCGTCACGCCTCCGGAACAGCGCGAGCTCCTGCGCGACCGAGCCGAGGATCAGCACGAACACCGTCGCCTGAATCGGCACGCCCGCGTAGAAGAGCGGCGGCACGCACGCGCTGGCGGCGACCGTGCCCGCGAGCCACGCCGCGCGTTCGCGCTGCGGCGCGATCCAGCCGAGCCGCACGGCATTGCGCGCGAGCACGAGGAAGCAGAACACGAACATCCCGACGAAGTCGAAGAACTGCAGCAGCCACGTGTAGGAGGCGTGGTAGGCGAACGAGAACGCGCCCACCGCGAGACTCGCCGGTGCGAAGTGCGCGAGGTCGCCGCTCGAGCTCGTTCGTGCGAGGCGCCACATCGCGAGCGCGCCCAACAAGTACGCGACGTTGGACCAGGCTTCGGCCGGGTTCACGATCCACGCGCACGCCTCCCGCTCGCACCAGTCCACGTTCGGCGGCGTGAAGCCGCTCCACGGGCAGCCGGGCGGAAGCGCAGGCGCGAGGCGCATGCGCGGAGCCTACGCGAGCGCGTCGGGCGCGGTCGTTCTGTTAGGCAGCGGTGCGGGTGAGGCGCTCGCGGTAGAAGCGCGGCGGTGCGAACGCGAGCAGCGTGCACGACGCCATGGTCGTTCCCGAGACCGTCGTCGCGATGAGCACGAGCGGTTCTTGCAGCGGCGTCAGGTCCGAGGCGATCGCCGCGGCGTTCGCGAGCGCGCCGGCGACGACCGCGCAGCCGATTCCCGTGAAGAGCTGAAAGCGGTTGTGGACGATGCGATCGCCGAGCCCGAGGGCGAGTTGGCGGTGAAGCCTGCGCGCGGTGAGGCCGGCCTCGAGCGCGCCCCATCCGTAAGCGATCGCGGCGAGCGTCATCTGCCAGAAGGTCGGCGCCTGGCCACGCTCCGGCGTGCACAGCGCGGACTGCGCCACGAATGCGGCGACGAGAACGAGCGCGAGCGTCTTTGCCCACGCGGCCTCGGGGCGGAACACGCGCTGAACGAACACCGCGAACAGCGCGAAGCCGGCGCTCACGCACGCGTTGCCGAGCCAGTCGAGCGCGGGGCTGCCGCTGAGCGGGCCGACGATCCGCAGCGGGTATCCGATGGCGACGGCCAGCAACAACGAGAAACCGAGCAGCCGCTCCGGCAGCTCGCGGGTGCGGCGAGCGAGCGTGAGCAGTCGGATCGCGACGATCCATCCCACGAGCGTTTGAAACGCTACCGCGAGCAGGGCACCCACCATGCGCAGCCCAATCGGTCGCCGGGCGGACGATCTTGAGCGGCTCGTCTCGGTCAGCACGCGCGGAGGCCCCGGAGGCACATCCGTCGCGCCCGGGCCGGCGCCGCCCTGGCGCGCGGGACGCCTAGCTCCCGGTCGCCGCTGCGTCGAAGCTCGCGAGCGCACCGCGCGCCATCTCCGCGTAGCGCGCCAGCGGAAAGTTCTCGCGCGCGAGGCCGGTGTGCCCGAGCGCGGCGATCAGAGCGCCGCGCGCGACATCCCGGTTCCAGCCGAGGGCCGAACTGTGCGCAGCGATCTCGCGCCCGAGCCGCGAGCGCGAGACGCCGAAGGAGCGCGCGGCGCGCACGAGGTCGAGGATCGGGAAGCCCGAGACACGCGACGTATCCCAATCGATCAGCACGAAGCGGCGCGAGAAGGGCGCAGCGGAAGGCGCGCCCAACACGTTGCCGGCCCACAGGTCGCCGTGCATGACGACGTGGCGCGGGCGCCAGGCGGCGGCCGCGATGCGCGCTCGCGCGGCGCGCGCGCCCGCACGAATCTCGTCGCCTAGCGCAGGCTCGCTCTCCGCGTAGGCAAGCGCCTCTCCGTAGCAGCTCCGCGCTGATTCATCGGCCGCGCCCGCCGCGCGCCGCGCCACCTCGCGCAGCCACGCGAGTAGCGCACCCGCAAGCCAGCGCCGCTCGGCGCGCGCAGCAAGGCCGTGGCCCAGCACGCGCGCCTGCGGCATCAGCGCCCAGGTTCGACCCGCGTGCTCGCCCTCGGCGCGCGCAGTCACGACGACGCGCCCGAGCTCCTCGCCGAGCGCCGCGCGCGCCGCACGCCCGCGCTCGCAGCCGCGCGCGATCAGCCGCGGCGCGATCTCGGGCGCGTACAGCACAACGCCGATCGCCTCACCTCGCGCCCCACGCGCCGCAAGCTTCAGCGTTTCATCCGCGACGCCCTTGTGCTCCGCGAACGCCGCGAGCGAGACGCGCTCGCCGAGCGCCCGCGCAAGCTGCTCTTCGAGCGCAGCAATCAGCGCAGGCGAGATCTGCTGGAGCGACATCGAGCGCAGCGTATCCCGCTTCCGCGTTCACTTCGCTCGGCCTTGCCTCGCTGCGCGCTTCGCTTGCGGGCTTTTCCGAGCGAAGTGAATGCGAGAGCAGCGACGCGAAGCCGAGCGAAGCAAACGCGATAGCCTCGCGCGCCCCGCGATGAGGAGCGCGCCATTTCGCAGACGCAGAGCCAGGCTTCGCTCGCGAGCCTCTTCGCGGTCGTGATCGTCGATCTGATCGGCTTCGGCATCGTGATGCCGATCCTACCGTTCTGGGCGAGCGAGCTCGGCGCGAGCTCGACGACCTACGGGCTCATCCTCTCGTCGTACGCCGCAGCGCAGTTCGTCTGCTCGCCGCTCTGGGGCGCGCTCTCGGATCGCATCGGGCGCCGCCGCGTGCTGCTGATGACCGTCGCGGGCACTGCGGGAGCGCTCGCGCTGCTGGCCTTCGCCGAAGCGATCTGGCTCGTGTTCGCGGCGCGCATCCTCGCGGGCGCCTTCGCCGGCAACATCGGCGTCGCGTCCGCCTACATCACGGACCTGACACCTCCCGAGCAGCGCACGGGGAAGCTCGCGCTGATCGGGCTGTGCTTCGCAGTAGGTTTCTCGATCGGGCCTGCGCTCGCCTGGCCGCTCGCGTCGCTCGGCCCGCACGCGCCGCTCTGGTTCGCGGCAGGGCTCGCGGCGCTCAACTGGATCGCGGCGTTCGCGTTCCTGCGCGAGCCGCCGCGCGCCGAGGCCGCCGCGGCGAGCGGCGAGTCGCTTCGCTTCGGTGCGCTCGCGGACCCGCGCGTGCGCACGCTCGCGCTCGCGAACCTCGCGTTCTCGCTCGCGGTGACGCAGCTCGAGTCGATGTTCCCGCTCTTCATGAAGGACGAGTTCGCGTACACCGAGCGCGAGTTCGTTCCGCTCCTGCTCGCGATGGCCCTCGTGATGGGCGTCGTGCAGGGCGGCATGCGCCGCATCGTGCCCCGCGTTGGCGAAGCGCGACTCGCGCTGCTCGGGTGCGCCGCGTTGGCGCTCGTGTTCGCGGCGATTCCGATGATGCCGACCGTCGGCGTGCTCTTGCTGCCGCTCGCACTCTCGGCGATCGGCCGCGCCCTTGCGCAGCCGAGCATGCTCGGGCTCGTCTCGGTCGCGGCGACGCCGGAGTCGCGCGGTCAGGTGATGGGCACGTTCCAGTCGATGGCGTCGCTGGCGCGCGTGGTCGGGCCCACCGCCGCGGGCGCGCTCTACGCCGCGAACACCGCGCTTCCGTTCTGGCTCGCGGGAGCGCTCTGTGCCGGCCTCCTGCTCGTGCCTTGGCGTGGTCTCGCCCGCGACTTGGCGACGTCGCGCGCGACCTAACAGCTGAGCGCGCGAGATTTCCTCCCAGCGCGGTTTCTCGCCGTCGTAGCATTCGCGGCGTGGCCGCCTCGGTAGCCCCGCTTCGCATCGGCATCCTCGGCGCGGCGAACATCGCGCCGCTCGCACTCATCGCGCCGGCGCGCGAGGTCGCCGGCGCCGAGGTGCTCGCGGTCGCCGCGCGCGACGCCGAGCGGGCGCGCCGCTTCGCCGCGCGCCACGGCATCTCGCGCGTGCACAAGAGCTACGCCGCGCTGCTCGCGGATCCCGACGTCGACGCGGTCTACAACCCGTTGCCGAACTCGCATCACGGCCTCTGGACGCTGCGCGCGCTCGCGGCCGGGAAGCACGTGCTGTGCGAGAAGCCGTTCGCGGCAAATGCGGAGGAGGCGCAGCGCGTGGCCGACGCCGCGCGCACTTCGGGCCGCGTCGTGATGGAGGCGTTTCACTGGCGCTACCACCCGCTCGCGGCGCGGCTCCTCGAGATCGTGCGCAGCGGCGAGCTGGGTGAGGTGACGCGCGCCCGGGCTTCGCTGTGCGCGCCGCTCATCAGGCCGGGCGACATCCGCTACCGCGCGGACCTCGCCGGCGGCGCGATGATGGACATGGGCTGTTACACGGTGTCGGTCGTGCGCGCGCTCGCGGGCGAGGAGCCGCGCGTCGTCTCCGCGCGCGCGAAGCGCTCGTCGCAGCGAGTCGACCGCGCGATGGAGGCGGAGCTCGCGTTTCCGAGCGGAGCGACGGGCCACGTCGTGTGCTCGATGCTGTCGTGGCGCTTGTTAGGCGTCTCGGCGCGGGTGACTGGCACGCGCGGAACGCTGCACGTCACGAACCCGATCGCGCCGCAGCTCTTTCATCGCGTGACGGTGACGAGCGACGGCAAGAAGCGGCGTGAGCAGGTGAAGGACGGCACGAGCTACGGCCACCAGCTCGCCGCCTTCGTGAGCGCGGTGCGCGAGGGCGCGCCGTTCCCGACGACAGCGGATGACGCGGTCAGGAACATGGCGGTGATCGACGCCGTGTATCGCGCCGCAGGAATGGAGCCGCGCAAGCCCGCTGCGGAGTGACTAGAACCCATCTCGCGCGCCGGGCTCGGTCCGTAATTCCGAGATGGGTTCTACGGCGCGAAGCTCGGCGCTGGGACCGCGTCGGCCTGAGGCACGCCCGGGTGAAGGGGCGCGGCTTCGAGCTCGGGCTCGAGGCTCGGCGGCTTCGGCGCGATCGCCTGGTAGCGCGCCTCTTCGAAGTCGCGCGGCAGGATCTCGCTGAGAAAGCGCGCACTCTCGGAGCGCTGCTCCGGCGCGTCGCCCCACGCGCTCGCAAAGAACGCGCGCAGCGCGAGCGTCGTGATCATGATCTGGCGCCCGGGAGCGAGCGCCTTCGCCGGGGCGTCACGCGCGCACGGGAGCGCGACATCGCTCGCAGCGGCGATGCCTTGCTCTGCGCCGCCAAGCCCCGCGAACGGATTCTCGCCGCGCCGCAGCTTCAGGTTGCGCGAAAGCGCCCAGCAGCCGAGGCGATCGGGGTTGTCGAGCAGGCGCATCGCGCCGTCTGCCATCGACGCGAAGCCGGCGTGCGAGCCGCCCGCGAGCGTGAGCAGCGCGCCGCCGTGCACGAGCTTTTCGGGGAGCGGCGCGGCGTTCGCGGAGTAGTCGACGATCACGTCGGCGTCGCCCGCGATCATCAGGAAGGGAATGCGCGCACTCTCGAAGGAGCGCGGCGTGAACTGCGCGCTCGGCCCCGCGATCGAGACCGCGGCGACGATGCGCGGATCGCGCAGCGTGGGATGGAACGCAGCGGCGGTCGAGGTGAATCCGCCGAGCGAGAGGCCCGCGGCGCCGATGCGGCGCACGTCGACCGAGCCGCCGAAGCCCGGCTCGCTCGCGGCCCACTCGCTCGCCGCGTCGATCAAGAACGCGACGTCGCCCGGTTGGTTCGCGGCGTCGGAGATGTTCGGTCCGCCGGGCGCCCGGAAGTTCGTGGCGGGATAGTCCGCCGCGATCACGAGGGTGCCGTCGCTCGCGAGATCGCGCGCGTATCGCTCCGCTTCGGCGCGCATCGACATGAAGCCGTGGCTGTAGACGACGAGCGGGCGAGCGCCGGGCGCGTTCAGCGGGTAGTAGAGCGTCGTTTCGAGCGTGCGGGTCGCAGCGCCCGGGAAGTCGCCGTGCGCGGGCGTCGGGCGCGTGTCGTCGACGAGCGTGCGATCCGATGTCGCCACTTCGTACGGCCCGGGCGCGAGGCGCGCCGCGCTGGCGCTGACCGAGGACGGCTGAGCGGGCGCGCGCTTCGCCCAATACACGTAGACGCCGACGGCGAGCAGAGTGATTAGGGCGAGCAAAAACCTTACGACGCGCATGCCGTCTCCTGCACCACTACTCCGCGACCGCTTCCTCTGGGGATTTCTTCGGCGGCGCCACGAACGTGAAGCGCTCGACCTCACACGCCGCGCGCTGGGCCACGCGGTCGAGCTTGCGCGTCGTCTTGGCGGCGGCGTCGACGCACGCGACGATCTCGGGCGCGGCCGGCTCCGCGAGCGCGCCCAGCGCCGCGATCACGGCGCGAGCGTTCAGGTGCGGGGTCTGCAGCAGCGCCTGCGGGTGCGCGTCTTGCCACTCAGGATCGGACCAGAAGCCGCCGCCTTCGAGCTTCCAGAGCGGCTCGATCCCGCCGGCGCGCACGAGTAGCTCCGTGCCGTCGAGGGTGCGCAGAGCGAGCCACAGCGAGAGACCGTCGGCGGTACCGAGATACAGCTCACCGCCGCCCATGGAGTGGCGCACGTAGTCCCACGACGCGACGCCGGTTTCCCAGCGCAGCCGCACGAGATGAATCTCGGCGTGCAGCACGGCCTTGCAGCCGAGGCGCGCGAGCGCAGCGCGCTGCGCGCTCTCGACTCCCGCTCGTTTGGCCGGCATCGCGCGCCCCGTGAGCGTGTCGTAGATGCCGCCGGCCTCCCGCTCCGCCGCTGCGCGTGCCTCTGCGACACGCGCGCTCGGCACGGTCTCGAAGCCGGCGTGAGCGAGCTTGTGAGCCAGGAACTGCTCGATCCAGGCCGCGCGGCTCTCCCACTCGAGGATCTCGAGGTCGCTCTCCAGCGGCGTGAGGCAGATGCGACTCACGGTGTCGATGAGATCGCTCGGTCCAACGCGGAACCCTTCGCGCGAGAGATCGGGCTCCGCCTCCGCGCTGCCAGCCGTCACGACAGCGAGCGCGAGGCCGAGGAACACTGTCATGGGGCTGAGCCGCATGAAGCGAGCGTAAGCGGAGCTTGACCAGCTTGCCTCGCCGAATACAAGATTGGGCATGCGAACGGCGCTTGCTGCTGCGCTCACCCTCGTGCTGCCCGTCGCCGCGGCTGCGGCTCCCCACGATCCGTTCACGGTGCCCGCTGCGCAGGTGACGTCGCGCATCCGCAGCGTTGCAATCTGCCCGCCCCGCAACAGCTCGCCGCACGAGCTACCGACGCCGGTCACCGGCCGGCACGCGACCAAGCTCGCGAGCGAGTTCGAACGCGCGAACGTGCGCGTCGTGGGCCTCGGCATTTGCGCGCGCGCCTGGATCGAGGCGGCGGCGCTGTTAGGGGGGATCTACGACCCGATCACCGGCAAGCCGGACCCTGCGAAGTGGAAGCTCGCGCGCGAGCACACCCTGCGCGAGCTCACGCGCGAGCATCAGATCGATGGAGTCGTCGACTGGGGTTACTACGAAGCGCCCGTCTTCGACCTCTCCGACGCCGGGCCGTGGTGGACGGTCGCGGGCGAGCCGCTCTCAATCGGCGCCAAGAAGCTGAGGGTGTACGAGCTGGGCATCGGCGCGAATCGCGTGGTCGGGCTGTGGGCGTGGCTCGCGGTCTCCGACCGCAGCGACGCCACGCTCTATCGCGAGACCGCGACGATCGCTTGGAGCGAGCTGCGCCTCGGTGCGCGCACCGAGAGGCGCGGAGTTCCGGCGCTCACCTCGCCCGAGCGTGATGCCGGCATCAAGAACCTGCTCGAGCACTTCGTGCGCGCGTACCGCAACGCGGACATGCCGGCGGCGCGCGAGGCGGCCGCGGCGTACACGGAAGAGCCGAAGTGATCGCGCGCGGCGCGTGGGTCGCGCTCGCGTTGCTACTCGCGGGCTGTCTTCCGAGCGTGCCGCCGATGCTCGAGCCCCTGCGCGGAAAGCCCACGCAGGCGAGCGAAGAAGCCGGCATTTGGGACCAAGCCGAGCGCTTCGAGCGCGAGCTCGCGAAGTCGAAGGCGGTGATTCGCGACGAAGTGCTCGCCGCGTACCTGGATGGCGTCACCGCACGCGTCTACGCGCATCTCGATCCGCCTAGAGGCATCACGCCGCGCGTCGTGGTCGTGCGACAGCCGCTGATCAACGCCTCGGCGACACCGAACGGCGTCGTCCTGCTCCACACCGGGATCCTCGCGCGCATCGGGAACGAGGCCGAGCTGGCGACGCTGCTCGGCCACGAGCTGGCGCACTTCGTCCGCCGTCACTCCATCCGGGAACGTCAGGCACGCCGCGCGACGGAGCAGAGCGCGCGGCTGAAGAACGCGCTCTCGCTCGGGCTGCTCGAGAGCCCGGCCGGCCTGGAAGACGAGATCGCGCGCCAGGTCAGCGGCTACTCGCAACAGCTCGAGCTCGAGGCGGATCGGCTCGGGTTCGAGGCGATGGCGGCGGCCGGTTACGACGAGCGCGCCTCCGTGCGCTTGTTCGAGGTGGTGCTGCTCGACGAGGAATCCCCCGACATCGAGGATCCGTACTACTACGCCGATCACCCATCGATGGCAGCGCGCGCCGCGCACTACCGGGAGCTGATCGCGCACGCACGCGACGCCGGCGGCGAGCTGGGGCCGGAGCGTTACGAAGCGGCGGTGCTCCGCGTGCTGCCGCAGAACGTGCGCGATGACCTCGCGCTTGCGCGCGTGCGCTCCGCGCGCCGCGGCATCGACCGCTTGCTCGCCGCGCCCAAGGCTTCGAGCGAGGCGCACTTCCTGCTCGGCGAGTGGCACCGCCTGACTGGCCGCGGTGCGCGCGCCGGGGAGGAGGCCGATAGCGCCTACGCGCGCGCGGTGGAGGTCGACGCGAACGACGCGCAGGCGTGGCGCGCGCTCGGCCTCGTGCAGCGCGAGCGCGGGCGCCGAGAGCAGGCGATCGCGTCGCTCGAGCGCGCGCTCACCCTCGATCCTGGCGCGCTCGACCGCCCGATTCTGGAGGCGTACGTGCGCGAGCTGCGCAAGCAAGCTGCGGCACAGTCCTCCAAACCGAGCGCGCCGTAACGCGCAGCTCGCCTACGATGCGCGGCGAGGCGGACTGCTGGAACCTCTCGCGAACGCAACCGAGAACGCGGCGACGCCGCCGGAGGCGCGATGAAGGATCTCACCGACAAGGTGGCAGTTGTTACGGGCGGAGCGAGCGGGGTCGGGCTCGGCATCGCGAAGGCGCTCGCGCGCGCGGGCGTGAAGGTCGCCCTGCTCGATCTCGAGGAGCGCGCGCTCGCGCCGGCCGAAGCCTCGGTGCGCGACATCGGCGGCGACGTGGTCGGCATCCCCGCCGACGTGTCGAGCCGCTACTCGCTCGACGCCGCTGCGCAGCGCGTGATCGAGAACTACGGGCGCGTCGACATCCTGTGCAACAACGCCGGCGTGGTCGTGCTCGGCGCGCTCGCCGAAGCGAGCGCCGAAGACTGGCGCTGGGTGATGGGCGTGAACCTGATGGGCGCCGTGAACGGCGTCGCCGCGTTCCTGCCGCACATCCGCGCACAGGGCGGCGGGCACATCGTGAACACCGCGTCGACGCAGGGCCTCTCTGCCGCGCCCGGCCTCGGCGTCTACACCGCGAGCAAGTACGCCGTCGTCGCGTATTCCGAAACGCTGCGCCTGGAGCTCGCGCCGGAGCACGTCGGCGTCTCGGTGGTGTGCCCCGGCGTCGTGAACACGAAGATCCTCGAAGCCGCGCGCAATCGGCCCGCCGAGCTCGCGAGCGGCGCGAGCGCACCGCCCACCGCCATGCTCGACGTGCTGAAGCCGGCCGTCGCGCAGGGCCTCGATCCCGCGCGCGTCGGCGAGCTCGTGCTGCGCGGCATTCGCGAAGACGCCGCCTACATCGTCACGCACGCAGACACGCGCGGCGCGTTCACGGCGCGCGCCAAGGCGATCGAAGAAGCCTACGACGCGCTCGCGCGCAGCTGACTACGCGCGCAGCTCGGCGACGACGAGGCGATACCCGAGGTCGAGCGCGTCCAGGCCGAACAGCGCGCCGTGGCGCGCTTCCCACGCGCCGGAGTCGAGGTCGAAGCGAAGGCGCTCGAGGCCGGTAGCAATCTCGGTCTGCGAGATCTTCGCGAAGCTGGATATCGCGGAGCGCACGTTCGCGTCGAGGTAAGCGCCCGGGCGCCGCCAGTACGCGCCGAGGAAGCCGTCGATGCAGTCGTGGGGAACCGGCACGGCGCTCACGCAGACCGGCCCGAGCGCGCGCTCGAAGTCGGCGAGCGTCGGGAAGATTTCGTGGTCGATCTCGCGAATGCCGGGGAAGTACTCGCCGAGCCAGAACGACGCGAGGTGAAAGTGCGTGAGGATCACGACGCGCTTCTTTGCGATGCGGCGCATCTCGGCGAGCCCACGCACGCGATCGGGCCAATGATGGATCGTGAGCACCGCGAGCGACGCATCCACGCACGCGTCCGCGGGCAAAGTTGTAGACGTCGCTCGCGAGCGAGGCGACGGTCTTCGCGGTTCCCAGCAGCGTGATCGCGAGCGTGCCCATCGAGAGCGCCGCCGCGGTCACCGAAGCGGCGATGCTGATCGCGTTCAGCGTCGTCTTCGCGGCGAACACGATTCGGAACGTGCGCAGGTCCGTCACCTTCTTCTGCTGCACCTGCCACTCGGTCGTCGCCGCCTTGATCGCCACGCCGCACTGCGCCTCGGCGATCTGCCTGCAGACCGTGTTGAAGGTCTTTACGCGCTCTTCGCCGTCGCGTGGGCTGTCCGGCGGCTTCGCGGCGAGCTCGGCGTCGAAGGCCTTGATCGCCTTGTGGATCTCGCCGCGCGACTTGTTCAGCGCCTCGAACGCCGCAGCCGCGACCTTTTGTAGGACGAGCTTGTCCTTGGCCACCGCCTTCGCGAGCTCCGGTGGCGCGTTCGCGATGACGACTCGCGCGAGCATCGGCGGCACGACGAGGTGTTTCACGGCGAGGCCCTTCGCGAAATCCACCTGTGCGATCTCGAGGTCGGCCATGGAGCTCCCTCCGCGCTCGCGAACTCCGCGGTGCCCGCGTGCACGAGCGATTCGCAGCATGGCATACCGTGATTGCCGTGCGGAGGAATCCAGGTGAGCTCTCTCTTCGGACTGGCAGGCAGAAGCGCGCTCGTGGTCGGCGGCGGCCAGGGCATTGGGCGCGCGACGGGGCTGCTCCTCGCGCGGCTTGGGGCGCAGGTCGCCCTGCTGGATGCCGAGCGCGAGCGGGCGGAGCGCGTGGCAGCGGAGGCACGCGCTTTCGGCGTACGCGCTGCGGCCGTGGTTGGGGACGTGACGCGCGCGGACGATGCGGCGCCCTGCGTCGGCGAAGCGCGCACGGCGCTCGGCGGGCTCGACATCGCGGTGAACATCGTCGGCTCCGCCTCGTGGGGCACGCTGCTCGAGATGGACGACGCCACCTGGGAGCGCGACTTCGCGGTGAACCTGAAGCACCACTGGTACGTCGCGCGCGCCGTCGCGCGCGGCTTCATCGCCGCGAAGCAGCCGGGCGCGCTGTGCGTGGTCGGCTCGGTGAGCGGGATGTTCTCCGCCGCGAACCACGGCGCATACGGCGCCGCGAAGGCGGGCCTGCACGCATTCGTGCGCACTGCGGCGGAGGAGTGGTGGCCGCACGGCATTCGCGTGAACGCGGTAGTGCCGGGAACCGTGCGCACGCCGCGCATCGAGGCGGCTTGGGCGAGCGGCGCGGTGCGCACGCCCGCCGCCGAGGACCAAGCGCGCATGGCGATGCCGCACGACATCGCGAACGCGGCGGTGTTCTTGGTGAGCGATCTCGCGCGACTTGTTACGGGCCAGACGCTCGTCGTGGACGGCGGGCAGACGACGCGGTTTCCGTTCGAGTTCGCGTGACGCGTTCGCGCAACACCGGACGCGGCGAGCCGCGCCGGGTTCGCGCTATCTCGCTGCTCTCGCCCGAGGTCCGCGCATGAAGCTCGATCTGCTCTACGAAGTCGACGCGCCGAAGCCGTGGGGGAAGCCGCATCCGTGGGGGCAGCGCGAGCGCGAGCGGCGCGCCTATCACGAAGCGATCGAGCAGATCAAGCTCGCCGACAAGCTCGGCTTCCACACGATCTGGGCGGTGGAGCACCACTTTCGCGAGGGCCGCTCGCACTGCCCCGCGCCCGAGGTGTTGTTAGGGGCGCTCTCGCAGATCACGGAACGCATCCGGCTCGGCTTCGGCGTGACGCTCACGCCGTTCGGCTTCACGCACCCGGCGCGCATCGCCGAGAAGGTCGCGACGCTCGACATCCTCTCGCGTGGCCGCGCCGAGTGGGGCACGGGCCGCTCGACGCCGATGGAGCAGACCGCGTTCCACGTCGATCGCGAGAAATCGCGCGATCAGTGGAAGGAGGCGATCGAGATCGTGTGCGGCATGTGGCGCGAGGAACGCTTCTCGTGGGACTCACCCACGTTCAAGTTCCCGGAGCGCGTCGTCACGCCGAAGCCGTATCAGGATCCGCATCCGCCGTGCTGGATGGCGGCGACGAGCGACGGCTCGTGCGAGGTCGCCGGCGAGAACGCGCTTGGCATGCTCTCGTTCGCGATCATGCAGCCGCTCGAGCGCATGGCGCAGCAGATCGAGGGCTACCGCAAGGCGCAGCTGCGCGCGAAGCCGCTGACTGACGTGGCCACGAACAAGGTCGCGGCCTACACGCTCGTGCACTGCGCGGACACGATGGCGCAGGCCGAGGCGAACGAGATCTGGAAGAGCGTCGCCTGGTGGTACCAGCACCTCGCGCAGTTCACGCTCGACTGGGAGCTCGTGCACCTAACAAAAGCTGAGCAAGACGCGACGTTCCCGCTGATGAAGCCGCTGCTCGAGGGCAACATCCCGATCCAGCACTTCCACGACGCCGACATGATCGTCGTGGGCGACGCCCAGCGCTGCCTCGCGAAGATGAAGCACTACGCCGACCTCGGCGTCGACCAGCTCATTTGTTACGTGCAGTTCGGGTACCACTCGCACGAGTCGGTGATGCGCACGATCGAGATTCTCGGCAAAGAGGTGCTGCCCGAGATCGAGCGGTACACGCCGAAGACTCGCTGAGCGCGCGTGCCGATCACTCGTCCCGCCGCCGTCGAGCCGTTTCTGCGGGGTTGCCTCTGGCCTGCGGGCGAGCTTGCGGCGTATCCGCGCTGCGATCCGGGCCCGCTCGGGCTGCGGCTGCCGGCCGACACGCGTGCGAGCGCGCAGCTGCCCGTCGGCGCGCGGCTCGAGCTCACCGGCGCGTGCGACGCGATCGAGCTCGACTACCGCACCGAGACGCGCGAGCTCGGCTACCGCGGTGCCGGCGCGGGCACCAGCTTCGTGCTGTTTCGCGATGGCGCGCGCGTGAGCGAGGCGGAAGCGCAGCTCGGCGTGGGCACCGCGCGCCTCGCTGCGGGCAGCGGTGCGGGCCGCGCGGTGATCTATCTGCCCGAGGGCATGAGGCCGACGCTGCTGTCGTTGCGCGCGCTCGGCGGCGAAATCGCGCCCGCGCCCGAGCAGCCGCGCTGGATTTGTTATGGCGACTCGATCGCCGAGGGCTGGTGCGCGAGCGAGCCCGCGGGCGCGTGGCCGCACGTCGCGGCGCGCGAGTACGGCCTCGACGTCGCGAACCTCGGCTACGCGGGCGCGGCGCGCGGCGAGATCGCGAGCGCGGAGGAGATCGCGCAGCTCCCTTCGCGCGTGATCTCGATCGCGCACGGCACGAATTGCTGGACGCGAACACCGCACAGCGCGGAACAGCTCGCGGCGAATCTGCGCGCATTCCTCGACGTCTTGCGCTCTTCGCATCCGCACGGCCCGATCGTGGCGGTCAGCCCGATTCTGCGCGCCGATGCGGAGAGCACGCGCAACAAGCTCGGCGCCACGCTCGCGGACCTGCGCGCCGCGTTCGAGGGCGCGATCGAAGCGCGGCGGCGCAGCGATCCCGCGCTCACGCTCGTGCGCGGCCTCGCGCTCGTGCCGCGCGAGCGGTTGCCCGACGGCATCCACCCCGACGACGCGGGGCACGATCTGATGGCGCGCGCGATCGGCCCCGTGCTTCGCGCCGCACTCGAAGGAGCGCAGCATGCGTGACGCGCAGCAGGTCTTCCGGCTCGAGGGCCGGGTCGCAGTCGTTACGGGCGCCGCGAGCGGCATCGGCCGCGCGGCGGCGGAAGTGCTCGCGGCGGCGGGCGCGCGCGTGGTCGTGGGCGATCTCGACGCGCGCGGCGCGGAGGAAGTCGCGGCGGCGATTCGCGCGGATGGCGGCGCCGCGGTCGCGCAGCGCGTGAACGTCGCGACACGCGAGGAGGTCGATGCGCTCGTCGCGCGCGCGATCTCCGAGTGGGGGCGACTCGACGTGATGTGCAACGTCGCGGGCGTGCCGTCGGATGGGCCGCTCGGCGAGCTGGCCGAGAGCGAGTTCGATCGCGTGGTCGCGATCAACGTGAAGGGCACGCTCTTCGGCTGCCAAGCCGCGGTGCGCGCGATGACGCCGCGCGGCAGCGGCAGCATCATCAACGTCGCGAGCGGCGCGATCGACCGCGCGGTGCCGAACTACGGCCTCTACGCGCTGACGAAGGCGGCGGTCACGCAGCTCACGCAGACCCTCGCGACGGAGGTCGGCGCTGCGGGCATTCGCGTGAACGTGCTCGCGCCGGGCGCGACGCTCACGAAGTTCACCGAGCGCCACCTGCGCCGCCCCGACGGCTCGCTCGATCCCGCGCGCTACGACGCCTTCGTCGCCTCGATGAAGTCGATGTCACCGCTCGGGCTGGTCGGCGATCCGCTCGATCAAGCGTGGCTCGTGCTCTTCCTCGCGAGCGATGCTTCGCGGTTTTGCACGGGGCAGGTGTGGAGGAGCAATGGAGGAGCCACGATCCCTCGGTGACCTTGCTCGCATCGAGGTTCACGTTTTCGCCGACGCGCATCTGCCATCCGTTCACGCGCGTGTGCGGAGGCGCGTCGGCGAATCTTCCCGGTTGACTCCGCTCGCCTTCGGCTCGCTGCGCGCTTCGCTTGCGGCCACGGCCGACCTGCTCGGGAGGAGCGTTCGACCTCGAGGACGTTCCGCCTTCGTCTCGGCGCGTCATCTGCGGAGGTTGCGCGCCGGGTTCCACAAGCTCGGGGTTCGGCCCACTGGGAGCGGGTGTCTGGGCAGTGCCGCCTGGCTACTTCGCCTTCGCCGCGATCCAGTCGATCATCATGCCGTACATGCCCTGCACCTGTTTCTCGATGGCGGGCGCAGCGTCGGCGGCGCAGTCGTAGCTCGCGCTCCACTCGAGCTCGCAGCCGCTGCCTGCCGCGCGCACGCGCATGGTCGCGTGATAGTTCGTGACGGGGAACGGCACGTTCACGGGGATGCCGTAGGTGAGCGTGCGCGCCGCGGGGTCGAGCGCTTCGAGCCGTTCGACGATCGATTTATCAGGGCCCATCGCGATGCGGCGCTCCATGCCGACGCCGCTGCCCGCGACCGTGACCTGCGTGCCCGCCGGCATCCAGCTCGTATCGCCGAAGTTCGAGATGAGCTTCCAGATCGCGTCCGCCGAGACGTCGACCTTCTTCGCAATCACCACGCTCGCCACGTGTCGCCTCCCTTCGCGAGCGCGCGACCGTAGGAGGTCGAGGCTCGAATCGCGAGCGCTTCACTCAGGCGTTCGCATCGAAGTCGAGCACGAGTCAGCCGGGCACCTCACTCCTCCTCGCGCAGCGCGCGGCGGAATGCGCGCGCGAGCTCGTCGCGGCGGAAGGGCTTGTGCAGGAACTCGGTCGGCGGCTCGGCCGGCAGCGTGAACGACTCGCGCGTGAAGACCGAGTAGATCACCGCGGGCAAGCCCGGCGCCGCCTCGCGCAGGCGCCGTAACAACTCGGGCCCGTTGAGCTCCGGCATCGTTGCGTCGACGAGCGCAAGGCGGTAGCTGCCTGGCGCGTCGCGCACCGCCGCGAGCGCAGCGCTCGGGCCGTCGACCGCAGTGACCTCGAAGCCCAGGTCCTCCGCGAGCTGGCGCGCCACGCTCAGTACCGACGCCTCGTCGTCCACGGCGAGCAGCCGCCCTGCCCCGCGCCATGCGCTCACCGGGGCGTCGACTTCGACCGCGTCCCTCGTGTCGGGGCTCGCCCGCCGGAGCCGCAGCGTGAGCGTGGCGCCGCGGCCCGGCTCGCTCTCTGCGCTCAGCGAGCCGCCGTGCTGCGTCGCGATGCCCCGCGCAGCGGCGAGGCCGAGGCCCTTCGCCGTCGGCTTCGTACTGAAGAATGGCTCGAACGCGCGCCGCAGCGTCTCGGCATCCATGCCGCAGCCGTCGTCGCGCACGCGCAACACCACGTCCGAGCCGTCTTCGTACGCATCTACGGCGACCCGACCGCCACTCGCAGGAAGCGATTCGACCGCGTTGCGAAGCAGTACTGCGAGCAAATGCCCGAGTTGCACCGCGTCGCCAGCCACTCGCGGCAACGCTGCAGGAAGGGAAACCTCGACGAGCACGCCCGCCCGCGCCTCGGCAGCGAGAGCAGCCGCCTCGCGCTCGACCACGCGCTGCAAGTCCACGCGCGCCTCCCGCAGCGGCGCGCGGCCGGCATAGGCGAGGAGCTGATTCGCGAGCGCCGCGCCGCGTTCGGCGGCGTCCCGCACCTCGCGCATGTGCGCACTCGCGCGCGCCTCGGGCGACGCCGTGAGGAGCGCGAGATCGGCGTTGCCGAGGATCGCGGCTAGCAGGTTGTTGAAACCGTGCGCCACACCACCCGCGAGCGCGGCGAGATCGTCGAGGCGCGCGGCGTCGTGCGCGGCGCGCTCGCGGCGGCGACGCTCGGTCACGTCGGCGTTCAGGAAGAGCCGCGAATGAACGGCGCCGGCGTCACGCATCGGCACGGTGACGACTTCGATGATGCGGCCGTCGCTGAGCGTGAGGTCGCGGCGGAGGAACACATTCGGGTCGCGGCTCGTTTCGTCGAGTAAGCGCACGATGCCGTCCGCCGCGCCTGAAGAACGCAGCGGCTCGCGCTGTGCCAGCTCCGCGATCGGACCCTTCGTCGCCTCGCCGCGCGGGACCTTCCAGAGGCGCTCCATCATGTCGTTCCCGAAGCGCACCCGCCCCTGGCGATCGACCACGGCGACCGCGAGGCCGGCGGCGTCGAACACGGCTTCGAGCAGCGCGGCGCGCTTGCGCGCTCGCTCGTTGGCGGATGCGAGCTCGCTCTCATCGCGCGCACGCAGCAGTAGCGCTGCGGCCTCCTGCCGCTCGTCGCGCACGACGAGCGTCGAGACTCGGAGCGTGCGCGCAGCGTCGCGCACGAACGTGAAGACCTCTCCCGGCGGCGCGACGCCGATGCGCAAGCGCTCGTCGACGGTGAGGTCGTCCGATGCCTCGCCGGAATTCAGCGCCTTCGCGACACGGCGCAGTGCTTCGCTCGGGTCGTCGAGCGCGGCGCCGAAGAGCGCGTGCGCGGCGGGATTCGCGTCGAGCAGGTGCCCGTCGCAGTCGAACAGCACGACGGCATCCGGATCCTGCGCCCGCAGCTCCGCGAACTCGACGGGCGCGAGCGAGAAGACGCGCCGCCGCGCAACCAGGAAGACCATCACCGCGGAAGTGAGCGTGAATGCGGCGATGGTGGGGTCGAGCTCGCCCGGGCTGGGCATGGCGAGATAGACGACGTTCGCGACGAGCGGCGCGCACATCGCGAACGCCAGTGCGCGGCTGTTGGCGCGCACGCGCGGGCGCCGCGCACGCAGCGCGAGCCACGCCTGCACGCCGATCGCTCCCACCGCGGCGAGATACGTGATCGCGGTGTGCACCCAGAACAGCGGCCGGAACTCGCTGCGGAACGGCTGCGGCTCGAGGAACGCGCCGTGCCACGGGTTCGTGAGGAGCACCCCGAAGAAGAACGCGGCCGAGAGCGTGGGAACGTGGATCCAGCGCGCGTGCGCGAAGGAGAGGTGCTCTCCCTGCGCCTCCGCGTAGCGCAGCGACGTGATCCACCACGCGGGCGGCACGCACATCAGGCCCCCGTAGAGCACGACGAGCCAGCGCCAGTGCTGCACGGGATCGTGCACAGTGAGGCGCGTCATCACGTCGGCGATCGCGTACACGAGCGCACCGCCGATGCCGACGAGCAGCGCGGGCCTCAGCGCCCGCGGCGTCTCGCGACGCAACACGTCGACGAGGAGGAGCGCCATCGAGGCGACGCACGCAATGCCGACGAAGAGCCAAAATTGCACGAGGGAACCCTGTCCGCGCGCCGGCAGCCGCGCGTCGCGCCCATCCTACTCCGGTCGCCGTATGCTGTTCGCGCGAATCGAGGAGTTTTTTCGATGCGCGCTTTGGTGATCGGCGGCACAGGTCCGACGGGCCATTTCATCGTGAACGGCCTGCGCGCGCGCGGTTATCAGGTCGCGATGCTGCACTCGGGGCGACACGAAGTGCCCGAGATCCCGGGCGACGTCGAGCACGTGCACACGAATCCGTTCGACGAAGCGGCGCTGCGCGAGGCGCTCGGCGCGCGCACGTTCGACGTGTGCGTCGCGACGTACGGGCGCCTGCGCGTCACGGCGAAGGTGATGGCGGGGCGCTGCGGGCGCTTCGTCTCGGTGGGCGGCGCGCCGGCGTACAGCGGGTACATGAACGCCGACGCGTGGACGCCGGCCGGGATGCCGGTGCCCACGCGCGAGGACGCACGCACGGTGCCGGGCGAGAGCGAAGACGCGAAGGGCTTCCGCATCCGCCGCACCGAGGAAGCGGTGCTCGCGATCCACCCGACGGCGGCGCACTTCCGATATCCGTACGTCTACGGCAAGTACCAGCTGCTGCCGCGCGAGTGGCTGGTCGTCAGGCGCATCCTCGATCGCCGCCCGTTCATCGTCGTACCCGACGATGGCCTCACGCTCTGCCACTACGGCTACGCGCAGAACCTCGCGCATGCGCTGCTGCTCGCCATCGACAAGCCCGAGGCCTCGGCGGGCGAGATCTACAACTGCGGCGACGAGGAGATCCTCACGCTGCGCCAGGTGATCGAGCTCGTGACGGCGGCCTGCGGCGCGCAGCTCGAGCTCGTATCGATGCCGTGGGAGCTCGCCGTGTGCGCGCGGCCGCTCGTGATGCAGCAGCGCACGACGCACCGCGTGCTCGATCTCACCAAGCTGCGCGTGCAGCTCGGCTACCGCGATGTCGTGCCCGCACGCGAGGCGCTCGCCGCGACGGCGCGCGAGCTGCTGGCGAATCCGCTCGAGCGCGGCGGCAAGGAAGAGAAGTCGCTCACCGATCCGTTCGACTACGCGGCGGAAGACGACCTCGTCGGGAGTTGGCGCCGCGCGCTCGCCTCGGTGCCCCCGCCGAAGTTCGCGCGCGAGCCGGGCTTCACGCTGTCGTACAGCGGGCCGGGCGGAACCGCGCGCAAGGGAGCGTTCGAAGAATGAGCCCGACGAGTCACTGCGAGAGGCACGCAAGCGAGCGAAGCGAGCGCGCAGCGAGCCGGAGGTGAGCGAAGTGAAACAAGCTGGCCCGATGGCGGGCGTGAAGGTCGTCGATCTCACGATCGCGCTCTCCGGACCGTGGGCGATCGGATTGCTCGCGGATCAGGGCGCGGAGGTGATCAAGATCGAGCCGCCGGGGATCGGCGACATCGGGCGCTGGGTGGGCGTCGCGCGCGGCGGCGTCTCGGCGATGGCGCAGTTCGCGAATCGCGGGAAGCGCTCGCTGTGCGTGAACCTCCAGACCGACGAGGGGCGCGACATCGTGCGCGCGCTGGCAATGCGTGCCGACGTGTTCGCGCAGAACTTCCGGCCCGGCGTGATCGAGCGATTAGGGCTCGGCTACGACGAGCTGCGTCGCGACAACCCAGAGCTCGTCTACCTCTCGATCAGCGGCTTCGGCGACACGGGCCCCTACGCGGAGAAGAGCGCCTACGACCCTGTCGTGCAGGCGTACGGCGGCCTCGCCGCGACGCAGGCCGGGCGCGACGGACCGCCGCAGCTGATTCGGCACACCGCAGCCGACAAGATCAGCTCGCTCACCGCGTCACAGGCCGTGACCGCCGCGCTCTTCGCGCGCGCGAACGGGCGCGGCGGGCAGCACGTGCGCGTGCCGATGCTCGACGCAGTGGTGAACTTCGTGTGGGCCGACGCCGCCGGGAACGAAGTGCTGCTCGACGCGGATCACTCGCAGCCTTCGAGCTTCGCGCGCGACCAGAAGCTCTGGCCGACGAAGGACGGCTTCGTGATCGCGGCGCCCACCGGCGACGAGGACACGGCGCGCATCTGCCGCGCCGCGGGCGTCGACGGTTACGACGACCCGCAGACGAAGCTGATGCAGCGCCGCGCGAACCCCGGCCCGTTCCAAGAGTTGTTAAGGCGCGTGCTCGAGAGCGTGGCGCAGATGACGACCGCCGAGGCGATGGAGCGCTTCGATCGCGAGAAGGCGCCTGCCGGCGCCGTGCTCGGGCCCGAGTCGCATCACCTCGATCCGCACGTCGCCGCGACGGGGCTCCTGGAAGACAGCGTGCACCCCGCCGCGGGCCGCGTGCGCCAGCCGCGTCCCGCCGCGCGCTTCGAGCGCACGCCCGCGCGCATCGGCGCGCCCGCACCGACGCTCGGGCAGCACACGGACGAGATCCTGCGCGAGCTCGGCTTCGCGGATCGCATCGCCGCGCTGCGGGAGAAGAAGGTGGTGGCGTAGGGCGGCAGCGAACGTTCGAACTTCGCTCGCCTGCGGCTCGCTGCGCGCTCCGCTTGCGCTACCCGAGCTTCTTCGTCAGCAGCTCGCGGCCCGTCGCCGTGAAGCCCTCGGCGAGATAGAGCCGCTGCGCCTCGTTGCCTGGTTCCACCTCGAGATGCAGCTGCCGCACGCCGCTCGCACGCGCGTCGGCCTCGAGCGCGCGAAGCAGCGCGCGGCCGAGTCCGCGCCCTCGCGCGTCGGGCGCGACGTAGAGCTCGTCCACGAAAGCGTCGCGGCCGCGAAACTCGATCGAGTGCCCGAAGCAAAGCGCCGCGTAGCCGAGCGCGCGGCCGTTCTCGCGAGCGACGAGCATGCTCCCGCGCTGAGCGACGCCGAGGAGCTCGAGCACGGCGCTGCGCAGCGCGTCGTCGCCGGCGGCGTAACCCTCCTCGCGCTGGAATGCGTCGACGAGCGGCAGCAGCTCGGGGAGGTTGTTAGGCGCCGCGCGCTCGATCGAGACGCCAGTGGGCGCCTCGAACGCGCCGGCGTCGCCCGCCAGCCGGCGCCAAGCGATCGCGCCGAACACGAGCGCCGCGATCTCGCCAGCGTGCAGCGCAAAGCCGAGTGCGTTCGGCGCACCCGCGAGCGCGAAGCTCACCACGCGCGCGCTCGCGAGCCCCGCGTAGAGCAGGAGCTGCGCCGCGAGCCCGACGCGCACGAGCGCTTCGTTCGCGCGCGCCGCGAGCGCGAGCAACAAGCCGCACGCGAGCTGCAGCCCGCCATACACCGCGCGCACGTCGTTGTCCGCGGTGGCGCCGCTGAGCGCGAGCCCGACGCGCTCCGCGAGCGCATGGGGCGCGAGCAAGAACGCGGCGCCGATCGCGAAGAAAGGCAGCGCGCTCGCGGCGAGCACGAAGCGGGCGAAACCGATGCCGCGCGTGCGACTCACCGGACGCGGGCAGAGAACGTCGCGAAGAGGACTTCACCGACGACGCGGTCCGGCGGAGGAGCGAGTGGCGTCGCACTCGTCACTGCCCGAAGCGTGCTGCGCGCCGCGGCATCACTCGTCGAGCTGAGAACCCTCGCGTAGGTGACACAGCCGTTCGCCGCGACCTGGAACTCCATCTCGACCGTCGCGCTGACCGAGGTCGGCCCGGTCCAGTGGCGAAGGACTCGGGCCCTGCCGGCGCGCAGATAGGCTTCGGCCTCGCGTTTGTGCTCGTCCGGCGTACGGACCCCATACGTGCTTTGCACGGCAGCGGGCAGCACCGCATCACGCCCAGGCGGCGGTGGACTCGGGGGGCGAGGCTGCGCCGCGGCGCCGTTCGAGCCAGCGAGGGGGTCGGTTCGTCCGAACGAGTAGGCCTCTTCGCGCGTGATCGGCGTTTCACGAAGATCCGGGCACGCGATGCGCGGGGGATTCGCGCAGGCGATGCACGCGAGTCCGAGGAGTGCGAAGCGTCGAGACCTCATAACAACCTCGCGGCCGAAGCTATCACGCGCCTCACTTCCGGAAGTACGGATTCTCCGGCGCGCCTCGCGCCGCGAGCACGTCTTCGGTGCGCGGCTCGCGCTTCGCACCCGCAGCGAGGGCGGCGCACGTGGCGGCGAGGTTGTTGCGGTACACGGCTTCTTCGTCGCGCGCCTCGGGCGAGACCCACACCGCGGCGATCAGCACGAGCGCGTCGACCAGCGCGCGCGGGATCACGCCAGCGGCCACGGACTCGGCGACCCCCTGCGCGACGCCCGCCTGCGCGGCGCCCCAGGTGAGCTTGCCGTGCAGCGCCTCCGTCACGGTCGCCTTGCTCACGAACAGCGTGAACGGCTTCACCGGTAGACCTGGCTTCAGCACCACGAGGAACGGCGTGTGCCCGGGCGACGGCTGCGCGAGCGCGGTCGCGAACGCAGCCTCTGCGGGGCCGCCGCGCGCGCCGAGCACGGTGTTCACGTGCGCCGAGTCGCCGCCTTCGCCCGCAAAGCCCTCGCCAATCTGCGTGACGAACGAACGCGCGCCGCGCGCGCTCGACTTGTACCGCCGCCTCGCCGCCATCGCGTGTCCTCCGCTCACGCGCGGAGAACGGCGAGCGAGCCGCGCGACGTTATCGCCGCCGCCAGCCGATCACGTCGTAGCCGCGGTCGCGCAGGCAGCGGTTCACGTAGCGCGCATACACCGGATCGACGCGCCCGTGCCGGCGCGGGTGAAGGATCGAGCGCACCACCGTGGCCGTCGCGGCACCCGCCGCGCCGCCTGCAGCACCACGCGCCGCGCTGCGCCCGACCGCTGCGCCAACCGCGGCGCCGGTCGCCGCGCCCGTCGCGGTGTTCGCGGCGGTGCGCTTCGCGGTGTCCTCCGCGCCGCTCGACGCGCTCCCGCCCACGTCGCCGTTCGCGCGCGCGAGGCACTCGTCGATGTCGCGCTGCGCCTGCTCGCGCCCGACGCGCTCGAGCTTCTCGTTCGGGTAGAGCACCGGCCGCGGCGTGGCGCAGGCCAGGAGCGAGAGAGCGAGTAGGAGCAGGGCGAGCTTGCGCATCGTGCACCTCGAAGGGTCGAACCGCGCGGCCGGCGTGCGGTTGCGGCGATGCTACCCGGGAGCCGCCGCCACACGCGGCCCGCGCGGCCGCGAGTCGACCGCGCGCGCGGTGAATCGAAGCCGGTTCACGCGACGGCCCCGATCCCGCGAAACGCGAAGAACACCGCGCCGAGCAGGCACAACCCCGCCCACGCGAAGTCGATGCCGACCGGCACGCGCATGAACCAGATCGCGAACGGGACGAACACCACGAGCGTGATCACCTCCTGCAGGATCTTCAGCTGCGGGAGCGTCATCACCGTGAAGCCGATGCGATTCGCGGGCACCTGCAGCTGATACTCGAAGAACGCGACGCCCCACGAGAGCAGCGCCGCGATCCACCACGGCTTGTCGGCGAGCGACTTCAGGTGGCCGTACCAGGCGTAGGTCATGAAGAGGTTCGAGAGAGTGAGCAGCAGCACGGTCTGAAGCGCGGCGGGCATGAGCGTCTCCTGCACACGCGGCCGTCAGCGCCGGCGCGTGTTCTCGGTTTCGATCTCGTCCACGAGATCGAGGATCTGCGCGAAGCGCGCGCCGAAGGGCGTGAGCGTGTACTCGACGCGCGGCGGAATCTCGCGGAACGCGCGCTTCGCGATCACGCCGAAGCGCAAGAGCTTCGCGAGGCGTTCGTTCATCACCTTCGCGCTGATGCCGTCGACGGCGCGCTGAATCGCGCCGGGCCGCGCGACGCCGCGGCGCACGGCGCCGAGCACGGCGAGCGACCACTTGCAGCCGACGACGTCCTCGACCATGCGCGCGACCGTCGTTCGCGAAGTTTTTTTCGTGCGCCGCGTCGCCAAGATGAACCGTTTCGTGCCTACCCCACGCGCGAGTGCGTGCTCGACAACGGTACTCCCGCGCGGTGACGATTGCGCGAGCGCAACACCGCGCATGAGGAGAAGTCATGCACCGCACCGCACTCTTTTCGCTCGCCGCCGCCGGGCTGCTCGCCGCAACGCTCGCCTTCGCCTTCGCCGACGCCGCGAGCGTCGACTACCAGACCGGCTATCGCGAGTGGACCCACGTGAAGTCGATGGTGATCGAAGAGGGCCACCCGCTCTTCGCGAGCTTCGGCGGCATTCACCACCTCTACGCGAACGAGAAGGCGATCGAGGGCTACCGCGCGGGCAAGTTTCCCGACGGCGCGGTGATCGCGTTCGATCTGCTCGAAGCCGCGCGCGCCGAAGGCGCCGTGACCGAGGGCGCACGCAAAGTGCTCGGCGTGATGCAGAAGGACGCCGCGAAGTTCGCTGCCACCGGCGGCTGGGGCTTCGAAGGATTCGCGGGCGGCGACGCGACGAAGCGCGCCGTCGGCGCGAACGCGGTGGAAGCTTGTTATGGCTGCCACGCGTCGCAGGCGGATCGCGACTACGTGTTCAGCGCGTGGCGCGAGTGAGCTGAGGCGCGCGGCGCGCAGCGACGAGGCTGCGCGCCGCGCGTGCTCACTGGATTCGGCGAATCGACACGCGCGCGACGGGGTTGCGCCAATCGCGCTCGGCGTCGTCGAAGTCGCCGACACCGTGCATGCCGTTGTGCACGTGCACGAAGCCCTCTTCGCCGCCGCTCGGGGCGCCGCCGCCGCCGGGGCCGCCGCACTCGGCGAAGCCGGGCCCCGGAATCGAGGCGCAGCTCTCGTCGTTGCGCTCACTGCCAGCGTCGTAAGCGACGGCGTTCAGTGTCACCGGGACACGATTCTTCGGGAGCGTCGTGCCGTTCACCGCCACGAACGCGTCGTTCGTGGGGATCAGCATGGCTGCGACGCTGAGTTGCTCGCCGGGGACGCCGCGAATCACGACTTGCACCGAAGCGCCCGGCGCGAGCAGTCCGCTCGTGCTGCTCACCTCGCGCACGCCGGAGGTCGCCTGCAGCGCGCTCGCGAGCGGAGCGGTGTCGCCTTCCTCCGCGAGCGTCGCGAGCTCGGGCGAGGCTGGCATGCCGACCGAGAAGAGCCGCGCGCCCTCACCGTGGGTGGCGACCAGCACGGGCGTGAAGCGCTGATTGCGCGTCGCGTTGGTGAGCGTGACCTCGTACGTGGCCAGGCGGGTTTCCGCGAGCGCCGGGACCGCGGCGGCGGCGAGGGCCGCACAAAGAAGAGTTCGCATTCGCATCGAGTTGCTCCTGATTGGGGATGCGCCGCGGCTCGCACCGCGCGAGAGAGGCGCACCCGGAGCAACAGGCGAGCCCCCACGAAAGTTCCCGCTTCGCTCGCGAACCCCCCGCGTAACCGAAAGGCCGGCTGGAACGTTCGCGCCCGAGGCTTCGAGGCACGTTCTTGGCGCAACGGTGGACGGATCACTCCGCGCGACGGGTGGCGTTCGAGCAGCTCGCGCTGCCGCACGCGGCGTCGCTGCGCGGCGCCGCACGCCGTTGGTGCAGCCACGCGAGCGTGGCCGACGACGCGGTGCAGGAGACGTACCTGCGCGCCTACCGAACCTTCGACGCGTTCGAGCCGGGAACGAATGCGAGGGCGTGGTTGTTCACGATCTTGTACTCGGTGTGCGCGAACGAGCGCGAGCGCGCCCGGCTGCGGAGGGTGACGGCGCTCGACGAGATTCCCGAAGCGATGCTCGCCGATCCCTCGCAACCCGTGAAACCCGAAGACTCGCTCGCGGAGAGCGAAGTCGGCCGCGAGCTGGCGGCGCTCGCGGAGCCGTTCCGCAGCGCCGTGCTGCTGGTCGACGTGGGCGAGCTCTCGTACGAGCAGGCCGCGCGCGCCGCGGGCTGCGCGACTGGGACGCTGCGCTCGCGGCTCGCGCGCGGGCGCCGCGCGCTCGCGGAAAAGCTCGCGCACCTCACGCGCGTGAGAGCGAGGGCTGCGCATGAGTGACGCGCTGCATCCGTCGCCCGAGGTGCTGGGAGCGTGCGTCGACGGCGCGCTGGCGGCGCGAGAGAGCGCCGAGGTCGAGGCGCATGCGCGCACGTGCGAGACGTGCGCCGGGGAGCTGCGCGCGCTGGCCGCACTGAAGACGCAGCTGCGCGATGGCACGGGCGTCGGCGCCGACCCGGCGTTCGATGCGCGCATTCGCGCAGCGCTCGATCGCGAGGATGGGCGCGCCCTGCCGCGACGCGTGCGGCCGCGCTGGCCGTACGCTGCGCTCGCCGCGGCCGCCGCAGCGCTGTTGTTATGGGCCGCGCTGCCGCGAGCGGTCGACCTGCCTGCAGAAGCCGCAGTGCTCGCGCGCGAAGCCGCCGCGCAGCCGAGCGCGCGGACCCCGGCCGCGGCGCTCGAAGCGCGCTTCGCCGCAGCGGAGCTGCCCTTCGCAGCGCGCGTGCTCGATCTGGGCATGATGGGCTGGGAGATCGCGTCGGGGGAGGTCAGCCGGCTCGCAGAGCGCCCGAGCACTCAAATCCTCTATCGGGACGCTACGGGTCGTTCGCTGCTGTGCGTGATGCTCGAGGCGCGCGCGAGCGAGCTGCCCGACGACGCCGCGCGCTTCGACTCCGGAGCGATCACGTTCTTCGAGTTCACGCGTGGCGACGTCACGGTGGTCGCCTGGGCGGAGGGGGACGTGCTGTGCTTCCTCGCGGGTAGGCTGCCCGCAGAAGAAGTGCGCGCGCTCGCGGTGGCGAAGGCGATGCTGCCGCCGCCCTCGTAGGCGCTCGCGCGCCCTTCAGCTCGCGACGAGCCCGAGCGCGGCGATCGCTGCTTTCGCCACTTCGGCGTCGCGCGCCTGGTCCGCGCCCGAGACGCCGATCGCGCCTAACAAGAGCCCGTTCTCGACGACGGGGTAGCCGCCGTCCGCGCCGATGTAGCCCGGGATCGCGTGGATGATTTGCTGCTCGCTCGCCGGGATGCTCGCGACGTACGCGCCCCAGGCGCGCGTCGACATGCCCGTATTCACCGCGGTGAACGCCTTGTCGCGCGCGGTGTTCGCGGCGATGCGCGGCGCGCCCTCGAAGCTGAGCCAGCCCGCGAGCTGGGCCGACGAATCCATCACCGCGATGTGCACGCGGATGCCCAGCGCGCGCGACTTCGCGGCGGCGGCGTGGATCAGCTTCTCGGTCGCTTCGGTGCTGAGCGTGGCGCGCGGTGCGCTGTTCATGGCGTGGCTCCTCGTCGCGGTTCGTACGTGATGTGCAGCGCGCGCAGCGTACGCAGCGAGAGGCCGGGCAGATACTCGGGCGCGAAGCCGGGCGCGAGCGCGATGCGGTCGAGTCGCTCGAGTAGCGCGGCGAACGCGAGCTGAAGCTCGAGCCGCGCGAGCGGCGCGCCAATGCAGTGATGCTCGCCTTGGCTGAAGGCCATGTGCGCGCCGGCGTTCGGGCGCTGCAGATCGAGCGCGTCCGGGTTCGCGAACACCTCGGGATCGCGGTTCGCGGCGGCGAAGCGCACGTGCACCATCGCGCCGCGCGGAATCAGGGCGCCGCCCACGACGCCGTCGGCCACGGCGAAGCGGAAGAAGCCCTGGCTCGGCGACTCGAGCCGCAGCACTTCCTCGACGAAGGTGCGCAGCAGCGCCGGCTCGCGGCGCAGCTCGTCCGCGACGTCGGGGCGCTGCGCCAATAACAACACGCCCGATGCGATGGCGCTCGTCGCCGTCTCGTGCCCGCCCACGAGCAGGTGCTCGGCGATGCCCATGCGGTCCGTGGGGGTGAGACGCGAGCCGTCCGGCAGCGTGTCGTGCACCAAGTCGCTGAGGATGTCCTCGCGCGGCGCGTGCTCGCGCTCGGCCATGCGCGCAGCGAGGTAGCGCTGCAGCTCGAGCCCGAGCCGCGCCACTTCGAGCTCGCGTTCGAGCGTCAGCGTGAAGCCGAGCGGCTCCACCCACGCGTCGCTCCACGCCTTGATGCGCGGCGCGTCCTCCGGCGGAAGCCCGAGGCGATTCGCGATCACGTGAATCGGCAGCGGCGCCGCGAAGCGCGCGATCAGCTCGCACGCGCGGGAGTCGAGCAGCGCGTCCGCGAGGCGCGCCACGATCGCGCGCAGAAACGGCTCGCTCGCGCGCACACGGCCCGCCGTGAACGACGTGTTGACGAGCGCGCGAAAGCCGCGGTGCTCGGGCGGATCGGTCTGCAGCTTCGTGTTGCGCGCGAAGCCCTCGCGCGCGAGCAGCTCCGCCGCCTCCGCGTGGCGGAACATCGAGAAGCCCGCCTTGCCGAGCAGGTCGTTCGACCAGATCTCGGGATGCGACAGCACGTGCTGCACGTCGCGATAGCGCGTCACGACCCACGCGTTGATCTCGGGCATGAAGTACACGCCGTGCTCGCGCAGCGCGGCGTGGTAGGCGTACGGGCTCTGCTGCACCGCGGGATCGAGCAAGCTCGCGTCGCTGGGCTTCATGCGCGGTCCCCTCGCAACGTCACGCGCTCGCCCACAGCGCGGCGGGCGCGCGCACGGTGGGGTTGTCGCTGCGCCACGCGACCTCGCCCTCGAGGCGCAGCGCCGGCGCCGCGCGCAGCAGCGCGCCCACCGCGAGCTGCGCTTCGAGGCGCGCGAGCGCGGCGCCGAGGCACACGTGGCGGCCGCCGCCGAACGCGAGCGAGCGTTCGGGCGCGCGCGCGAGGTCGAAGCGATCGGGCGACGGGAAGCGCGCGGGGTCGCGGCTCGCGGCGGCGATCGAGATGAGCACGTGCGCACCAGCGGGAATCTCGGCGCCGCCGAGCTCCAGCGCGCGCGCCGCGAAGCGGCTGCACGAGAGCGCGGGCGGCTCGAAGCGCAGCGTCTCCTCGATCGCGGCGGCCAGCGCCGCGTCGTCCGCGCGCGCTCTCGCAAGTTGTTCGGGATGCGCGTGCAGGCACAGCAGCGTGTTCGCGATCAGCCCCGTCGTCGTGTCGATCGCCGCGGACACGAGCAGCACGCAGTTCGCGACCACCTCGAGCTCGCTCAGCGCGCCGAGCTGCGCGTCCGGCGCGCGCAGCCGCGCGAGTAGGCCCTCGGGCGGAGCGCTCGCGGCGCGCTGATTCGCGGCGAAGAAGTACTCCGCGAGCGCCGCGAGAAAGCCGCCGCCCTCGGCGCTCGCGCCAGGTCGCAGCAGCGGCTCCACCCGAGCCTGCCACTCCTCGCGCTCGATGCAGAACAGCGCGCGAATCACCTCGCTCGGCAGCGCGAACGCAAGGCGCGCAACGAGGTCGACGCGGCCGTGCACTGCTTCGCGCGCGACGCCCTGCGCGAGCCGCTCCGAGGTTGCGGCGATGAACGGCCGTAACAACTCGACGCGCCGCGGCGTTAACTCGCGGCGCACGAGGCCACGCGCGCGCTCGTGAGTGGCTCCGTCTTGCGCCATCAGCCAGTGCGTCATCACGTCGTAGAGGAGGCCGCTGCGCGCGCCGAACGACTCCGCGACGCCGCTGCCCGCCACGAGCTCCGGCGCACGCAGCGCGCGCTCGGCCTCGGCGTAGCGCGTCACGAGGAACACGTTGCCCGCCAGCGCGTGCACCGCCGCGGCGTCGCGCAGCTCCGCGAGCGCCGCGTGCATGTCCTCGCGGCGATGCAGCGCATAGAGATCCCAGCCTTGGGCGAACGGCATGGCCCGCATCTTGGCGTAGCCTGCCCAGCCGCGAGCCGACTTCGTCCGAGGCGGAGCGCGATGCCACGATCGAACGCAGCGACCGAAGGCGAGCGGGGAGTCGAGCGGTGAAAGCGGTGCGATTCGAGCAAGGCGCGGTGCGCGTAGTGGACGCGGAGGCGCCGCGCGGCGAAGGCGTGCGGGTGCGCGTCAGCGCGTGCGGCATTTGCGCGAGCGACCTCGCGATGCTCGACGCGGGCTTCCCGATCGCGGGCATCCCCGGCCACGAGATCGCGGGCACGCTCGCGGACGGCACCGCGGTCGCGATCGAGCCCGTCGCGCCGTGCGGCGCGTGCGAGTTCTGCCGCACCGGCGACTACCAGGTTTGCCGTGCGGGCGTCGAGATCATCTACGGCGTCGGTCGCAACGGCGGCATGGCGGACGAGATCGTCGTGCCCGAGCGCTGCCTCGTCGCGCTGCCGCGCGGACTCGATCCGCGCCACGCGGCGCTCGTGGAGCCGCTCGCGGTCGCGGTGCACGGCCTCCGCCGCGCAGGGATTCGCGGCGGCGAGCGCGTCGCGATCATCGGCGGCGGCGCGATCGGCCTGTGCGCGACGGCGGCGGCCGTCGCGGCCGGCTGTCAGGTCGCACTCGCCGCGCGCCACGATCGCCAGCGCGAAGCCGGCGCGCGCCTCGGCGCGAAGCCGCTCGCCGCGGGCGAGGCCGACATCGCGATCGACTGCGCGGGCACCACGCAATCGCTCGAAGAGTGCGCCGCCGCGCTGCGGCCGAACGGGATGTTGTTATTGCTCGCCGCCGCCTGGGGCCCGATCGCGCTGCCAGGCTTCACGTTCGTCGCGAAGGAGCTCGCGCTCACCGTCGCCTCGATGTACGGCCGGAGCGCCCAAGGGCGCGACGCCGACGCAGCCGCCGCGCTGCTCGCCGCGAAGCCGCAAATCGGCGAGCTGCTGATCACGCACCGCTTCCCGCTCGCAGCCGCCGCCGAAGCCTTCGCTACCGCGCGCGACCGCAAGGCGGGAGCGATCAAGGTCGTGCTCGAGCCGGCCTGAAAGGCGTCGCTGGCCTCGCCGCGCTGCGCGCAGGGGAGCGCCGCTCGCGGTCAAGCCTTCGGCGGGAATTCGTCGAACTGCGGGAGGTCGTCGCTGATCTCGTACCACGGCGCCTTCGACGCGACGAAGATGTGGCACACCGCGCGCTTCCCGGGGTCCGTCGCGAGCGTGCCGAGTGCGAGCCCGTAGTTGTCAGGGTCGGGATCCCACGAGTTCACGAGCGGCGACCCGCACACGCGGCAGAAACGCTTCACCGTGTCCGCCGACGAGCGGTACTCCGTGATCAACTCCTCGCCGCGCACGAAGCGAAAGTCGCGCTTCCGCACCGCCGCGCTGGTGCGAAACGCCGAGCCATGCCAGCGCCGGCACATCGAGCAGTGGCAGTAGAGAATCGTCCCGATCTCGCCGTCGATCTCGTACGCGACGCCGCCACAGAGGCACGAGCCGTGGTGCATGCTGTTCCCCGCGATGAGTGGAGGCTGCGATGCCCACGTACACGGGAAAGTGTCACTGCGGCGCGATCGAGTTCGAGGTCGACGGCACGCTCGACCACGTCGTCGACTGCAACTGCTCCTACTGCGCCCGCGCCGGCTACCTGCACTGGAACGTCGAGCCGCGCCAGCTCCGCATCACGAAGGGTGCGGACGCCTACCGCACCTACACCTTCGGCACCGGCACCTCGCGGAACCACTTCTGCACCACCTGCGGCATCTCCCCCTTCCGCGTCCCGCGCTCCGACCCGCACCTGATCGACATCAACGTGCGCTGCCTTCACGGCGTCGACGCGAGCAAGCTGCACGTCCAACGCTTCGACGGCGCCCACTGGGAAGACGCGATCAAGACGAGGCGCTGGAAGTAACCGCCGCCAACCTCAGAAAAGCGAAGCGACGGCGCCTCGATGGCGCCGTCGCTTCGTTCCTCCACAAACGAGACGTGCAGCCCCTCTTCGAACCCACGACAAGGCCGCGGGGGGCGGGGGCGGCGGAGGCGAAATCAAGCACAGCTCGGCCGCGAACACCGTGCAGCGCTACGCCGAGGCGAGCGCGTTCTCCCAGATCTCGGAGACGCCCCAAGCGAGCGGCCGCCAACGAGCCATTCGCCGCGGCCGCCCCCGCCCCCCGCGGCCGCTGCGAGCGCGAGTGCTTCCTCGAGCGCGAGTCCGCGACGCGCTCGATCCGCCACTCAAGGCCGCATCGAGTAAACCCGCGGCCCTGACAACCCCCGCAGCTCTCCCTGCACTTCCTCCACCCACGCGCACAGCCGCGGGCGCGTCTCGCGCGGGTCGATCAGCTCGTGCACGCCGAACTCCTCAGCCCGCGGAAACACCGACTGCGCCGCGGCCATTTCCTCTTCCAGCTCGCGCCGCCGCGCCTCCGGATCCGGCGCCGCCGCGATCTCCTTGGCGAACGCGAGATGCACGCCGCTCTCCACCGGCAGCGCGCCGCTCGCGAGCGACGGCCACGCGAGCACCGTGCAGCTCGGGCCGTAATGAATCCCCTGCGCGACCCCGAACGACTTGCGCAGCACCACCGCGATCCACGGCACGCGCGTCTGCTGCACGGCGAAGAGCGCCTCCATGCCGTAGCGGATCGTGCCCGCCTTCTCGGCGTCGGGGCCGATCAGGAAGCCCGGCTCGTCGACGAAGCTCACGATCGGCAGATGAAACGCGTCGCACGTCTCGACGAAGCGGCGCAGCTTCTGCGCGCCGTCGGCCGACATGCCGCCCCCGTAGATGTTGGGGTCGTTCGCGATCACGCCGACGGGCTGGCCCGCGATGCGCGCGAGTGCCGTGACCTGCGTGCGCCCGTAGAGCGGCGCGATCTCGAACAGCGAGCCGGAGTCGACGACGTGCTCCAGCAAGCGGCGCACCTTGTACGTCTTGCGGCGATCGCGCGGGATGAAGCTCAGCAGCGCTTCTTCCGCGCGCGCTGCGGGATCGCTGCACACGAGGCGTGGCGCGGGCTCCCACACCGAGGGCGGGAGGTACGAGAGGAACGCGCGGATCTGGCGCCACGCGTCGGCTTCGTCGGCGGCTTCGTTGTGCACGACGCCACTTCTCAGGTGGACCGCGGGTCCGCCGAGCTCCTCCTTCGTGAATTTCTTCCCCATCGCGCGCTCGACCAGCGCGGGGCCGCCGGTGAGCACGACCGCGGTGTCGCGAGTCATTAGGGAGAAATGCGACGCGGTGAGGCGGCCGGCCGGGAAGCCTGCGCACGGGCCGAGCGCGGCGCACACGACGGGCACTTCGGCGAGCGCCTGCATCGCGAGCAGGTTCATCGGGCTCGGGGCTGTTAAGTCGTAGCCCGAGCGCCCGCGCGCGCCGTACGCGCCGGACACGCTGGCGCCGCCGCCTTCGAGCAGGCGCACGAGCGGCATGCGGCGGCGGATCGCGAGGCCCTCGGCGTGCTGGATCTTCTTGAGGCTCGCGGGCGTGTAGGCGCCGCCCTTGATCGTGAAGTCGTCGCCCGCGATCACCGCGGCGCGCCCGCCGACCGTCGCGGTGCCGGCCACGATGTTCGTGGGCGAGAACGCGCCGCCCTCGGCGACTTCGCCCGCGATCTCGCCGACCTCGCGGAAGCTGCCCGCGTCCGCGAGCGCGTCGATGCGCTCGCGCACCGTGCCACGCCCGCGCGACTTGTGCTTCGCCACCGCCTCCGCGCCGCCGAGCGCGTGCGCACCGCGGCGCCGGCGCGCGATCTCGTCCGCCTCGTCCTGCCAGCTCATAGGCGGGCGACAGTACCCCGAGGCCGGATGCGAGCGAACGTGCCCGGACGCGAGCGAACGCATGGCAATGGCACACTCGGGGTCCGACCACTTGAGGTCTGACCCTTTTGTGCCGCAGCCGCGCCGACCGAACCGGAGACCCGATGCCCACCACCGATGAGCTCGCCGCCGAGATCGCGGCGCTACGGGCGCGCGTCGAGCGCGCGGAGGCGGCGCTCGCGATTCATGCGCTGAAGGCGCGCTACGCGCAGCTCGTGGACGAGCGCTACGCGCGCGGCCGCGTCGCGAGCGACGAGATCGTGGCGGCGCGCGCGGAGGCGATCGCGGCGCTCTTCACCGAGGACGGCGTATGGGACGGCGGCGCGCAGCTCGGCATCGCCCGCGGGCGCGCCGAGATCGCGGCGCGCATGCGCGTGCCCACGCTCGTTTTCTCGTGGCACTTCTTCGTGAAGCCACAGATCGACGTGCTCTCGCCCGACCGCGCCCGCGCGCGCTGGGACATTCTCTCGCCATGCACGACCGCGGACGGCGCGCCGAGCTGGATGGTCGGCTTCGAGGACGACGAGTACGCGCGCGTCGGCGGCGAGTGGCTGCACCGCGCGATGAAGCTCACGCCCGTCTTCATGGCGCCGCACGCGACGGGCTGGACGCGCATCCTCCGCTGACGCGCACCTGGGACGTACGTGCACCAAAGCGCGCACACGGGACGTACATGCACCAAAGCGCGCACTGGGGACGTACGTGCACGCTCCCAGGCGTCTCGATGTGCACGTACGTCCCCAGTGCGCGGGCTACGCGCGCTCCTCGCGCGCCACGGCGGCGAGGTCTTCGCGGACGCTCGCGGCGCAGCGGAAGAAGAGCGGGCCCGAGAGCGCGCCGATCGCGGCGGGCAGGAGCAGCGTCCAGCGCAGCGCAGCGTCGGCGTACTCGGCGAACAGCACGTCGTTGAGCTTGCCGACGAGCGCGACACCGAGGCCGTAGCCGAACACGTTCGTGACGGCGAGCTGCGTCGCGGACGACGTGGCGCGCAGGCGCGCCGGCACGAGCGACTGCACCAGCGTCCAGAGCGAGGGCACGTAGATGTTGTTGAGGAAGTAGAAGACGCCGAAGCACGCGAGCGCGAGCGCCGCGCTCTCGACCCGTGCGAACGCCGCGAAGAACGGCGCCGCCGCGAGCGACACGCCGCCCGAGAGCCACGCGTACCAGCGCGCGTCGCGCGTGGAGAGGCGATCCGCGAGCACGCCGCCGAGCAGCGAGCCGGCGGCGCCCGCGATGCCGGCGGTGAGCCCGAACGCGATTCCGGACTCCGCCTTGTTCATCGCGAACACGCGCTGCAAGAAGAGCGCGCTCCACGAGAGCGCGGCGTAGCCGATGAACGCCTGGCACGCGGCTGCGAGCATGAGCCAGCGATACGTGCGCTGCTCGAACAGGACGCGCGTCATCTCGCGCAGCGGCGCGTGCTGGGCGCTCGCTGCGATGCGCTCGGGCTCGCGCACGCTGAAGGCGATCACCAGCGCGAGCGGCACGCCTGATAACCCCGCGACGAAGAACGCGGTGCGCCAGTCGAACCACTCCGCGATCACGCCGCCGCCCGCGAATCCGAGCAGCGTTCCGACATAGATGCCGAGGCCGAACACGCTGAGCGCTCGCGCGCGCTGCTGGGGCGGGAAGTAGTCCGACAGCATCGACTGCGAGGGCGGTGCGCCCGCGGCTTCGCCGATGCCGACGCCGAAACGCAGCGTCGCGATCTGCCAGAAGTTCGTGGCGAGCCCGCAGGCGGCGGTGAGCAGGCTCCACACCGTGAGCCCCGCCGTCAGCACGCGCTTGCGCGAGCGCGTGTCCGCCCAATGCGAAACCACGAAGCCCGAGAGCGTGAAGCAGAGGACGAACGCCGGGCCTAACAAGAGGCTCAGCTGAAAGTCCGTGAGCGCGAGCTCCTTCTTCACGTCACCCGCCACGATCGCGAGCACTTGGCGGTCGACGAAGTTCAGCACGTACGCGAGCGAGAGCAGCGCGAGTACCCAGAGCGAGTACGCACGGGTCGGCTTCGAGTCGGGCAATGGACGCTCCAGCGGAAGAGGCGAGATAGCCGAGCCAACGTGCTGCTGCCCCGAGTTCGCGGAATCGGAGGAGCTGCCTCGAAGTCGAACACTCCTCGGGGTAGGTCTGCATGGGCCGCAAGCGGAGCGCGCAGCGAGGCGAAGCCGAGCGAAGTAAACAAGGAGGGCCGGCGCCGCCACGACGGAGGCTTGATGCCCAGCGACACCTTGGAGCCCGAGATCATCGCGTGGGTGGCAAAGCAAGGCGCCGGCGACGTGACGCGCGCAGCGCGTCACGTCGCGCGACGCGAAGCGTGGCTGGTCGACGTGTCTCGGCCTGATGGCTCGCGCGCGGAGTGGTTCCTGAGCGTCGATCGCGCGAAGCCGGCGCGCCCGAATCCGTTCTCGCTCGCGCGCGAGACGCGCGTCCTCGGGGCGCTCGGCGCGAATGGCATTCGCGTGCCGCGCATCCACGGCTGGAGCGAGGCGCATCAGGTCGCGCTGCAGGAGCGCGTGCGCGGGAGTGCGGACTTGCCGCCGGCGCCGCCCGCCGAGCGCCGCGCCGTGCTCCTCGACTTCGTCGAAGAGATCGCGCGCATGCACGCCCTCACACCTGCGCAGCTCGCGCTCGATCTCGCGATTCCTCAGACGCCCGCCGAGGCCGCCCTCGGCGAGGTGAACACGCTCGAAGGGATGCTCGCGGGCCACCGCGAGCCCGAGCCGATCGCGCGCTTCGGCGTCGCGTGGCTGCGCAAGCACGTGCCCGAGAAGCTCGATCGCGTCGCGCTCGTGCAGGGCGACACGGGCCCTGGAAACTTTCTCTACGAAGGCGCGCGCATGACGGCGCTCGTCGACTTCGAGTGGGCGCACTTCGGCGATCCGATGGAGGATCTCGGCAACTTCTGCGTGCGCGAGTTCTTCGCGCCGTGCGGCGGCGTCGCAGAGGCGCTCGCGCACTACGGGAAGCTCACCGGCGCGCCGGTGCCGCTGGGTCGCGTGCGTTACTTCCGCGTGCAGCAGATGACGCGCTCGGTGCTCGGCCTCGTGCGCGTCACCTCACCGCACGATCCGCGCGGCCCCGTCGCGATGAATCTCGCCTATCGCGTGATCTGCGAGCGCGCGCTGTGCGAAGCGATCGCGGATGCGCTGGGCATCGCGCTCGAGCCCGCGGCGCTGCCCGATGCGCCAGCGCTCGATCAGCACGCACTGCCCGCGCTCGTCGCGAAGCAGCTCAGCGACGAGATCGCACCAGCGCTGCCGAGCGCGTACCTGAAGCACCGCGCCGAGAGCGCGGCCGCGCTCGTGGAATGCATCGAGCGCGAGCGGCGCTACGGCGCGGCGATCGCCGCGTGCGAACGCGAGGAGCTGAGCGAGCTGTTAGGGATTCGCGTCGAGCGAGCGCGCGCCGGCCGCATCGAGCTGGAAGAGCGCATTCGCGCGGGATCGGCGCCGGAGGCAGCGACGCTGCGCTACCTCGCGTGCCACGCGCAGCGCGCCGAGGCGCTCTACGCGCCGGTCGTGGCGCCCTTCGCAGGGCGCAAGTTCTCGCCGCTCGCGTAGTCGCTCACTTCGCGGCGCACGAACCAGAGTGCCGCGAGCATCGCGACGTTCAGCACCGCAAAGCCCGCGAACGCCGGCTCGTAGCTGCCCGTCACGTCGCGCACGCGGCTCGTCACCATCGACCCGAGCGGCGCGGCGACGAACAGGCTCATCATCACCGCGCCGTAGATCGCCGGCATCGTGCGCTCGCCGAAGCAGTGCGCGAGCGCGAGCGGATACACGACGTCGCGCGCGGCGATCGCGAAGCCGTAGGCCGCGAGAAACGGGAAGAAGAGCGCGGGCGTGACGGGCAACGCGAATACGAGGAGCGCCGCGAGCGCGAGCAGCGCGTGGTCCAGCACGAGCGCGGTCTTCGCGGGCAAGCGATCGCCGAACCAGCCCGCGACGAGCTTGCTCACGCCGCCCGCGCCGGTCGCGATCCCGTAATGACGCGCGGCTTCCTCGCGCGACATGCCGAGGTCGTTCAGGAACGAGACGAACGCGTCGTTCATGCCGAGGAAGAAGAAGAAGAAGCCGAAGATCGTGAACGCGAGCAGCCAGAACGTGCGAGTGCGCAGCGCTTCGCCGAGCGAGAGCGCGCTCGCGCTTGCGGGGCCGGAAGCGGCCGCGGCTCCGCCTGGCGCGCTTCGCCCGGCGATCCAAGCGAACGGCAGGATCACCGCCGCTCCCGCGAGGCCCATCCATAACAACGTGGCCCGCCAGCCGCGCGCGGAGACGCCTGCCGCGAAAACCTGAGGCACGAAGAAGCCGGCGATGTTCGAGGCCGCGTACACGAAGCCCATCGCCGCGCCGCGCGCGCCGCGCACCCAGCTCGTGAGCACGCCCGCGATCGCGACGTCGCCGAGCCCCGCCATGAAGAGCCCGTAGAAGATCTGCGCGATCCAGAACATCGCGAGGTCCTGCATGCGCGACAGCAGCGCCAACCCCGCCGCGAGACAGAGCGCGCCCGTAACGAGCACCGGCCGCGCACCGAAGCGTACGGTCCACTGCCCCGCCGCGAGCCCGCCGAGCGCCGTCATCGCGAAGTAAGGCCAGCGCCCGCTCGAAAACTGCGCCCGCGTCCACCCCAGCTCGGCCGTCGCCTCCGGCAACACCGCCGAAAACAAATACGTGTACCCAAGCCCCAACTGACACACGAAACACGCAAACACCACCAGCGCGCGCTGAGAGGCACTCGGTGACCGAATCGACTCCGCGCCGTTCACAGCTGTGAGCCCGACGCGCCGCTGAAGAAGTCAGAAAAACCTCGATGACGAACGCTCCACCAAAGCAAGTCGGCCGAGACCGCAAGCGAAGCGCGCAGCGAGCCGGAGTCTTCGGAGGCGAGCGGAGTCAACAAGGAAAGATCGATGCCGGCCGCGCGACGGCTCGCATTCTGCGCGGCTCTGACTTCACGGTGCGCCCCAACTACCCGCGCCACACCACCGGCATCGATGCCCAGCCTTGCACGAACTCGGTTCTCAAGCGCTTCAGCTTCTCCGCGCGCACTTCGTACTCCGGCGCGAAGCTGAGCAGCTTCTCGACGCACAGCTTCGCTTCCATCTTCGCGAAGTGCTGCCCGATGCAGAGGTGCACGCCGTGGCCGAAGGAGAGGATGCGCGGCGATTTGCGTCGCACGTCGAACACGTCGGGATTCTCGAACTCGCGGCGATCGCGATTCGCGCTCGGGTAGAGGAACGCGAGGTTCGAGCCGGGCGCGCACTCCTTGTCGTGGAAGCGCACGGGCTTCACGATCTTGCGCATCAGGTACTGCGTCGGCATGTCGTACCGCAGCACCTCGCGGTAGGCGTCAGGGATTAGGGACGCGTCCTGCACGAGCCACTTGCGCTGATCCTTGTGTTGCCAGAAGCGGTGCACCGCGCTCGCGAACGTCTTCGGGAAGGTCTCGGCGCCGCCGATCAGGAACATCGAGAGGTGCGAGGCGGCGTCCTGCGGCTCGAAGCGCTTGCCGTCCTTCTCGAAGCGGCAGATCAGGTCGACCACGTTCGCTTCGTTCGCGCCCGCGGCGCGCCGCGCGGCGATCAGCTCGTTGAAGTATTGGAACATCTCCATCATCGCGTTCACGCCATCGGGGGTCATGCCCGAGACGCCTTCTTCGCGCGCGAAGAACCGCCACACGAGCTTGTTCAGCATCTCGCTGTCTTCCATCGGGAAGCCGTTCGCGAGGCACGCCACCTTCACCGAGACTTTCGCGGCGAACTGATTGAACACGTCGACCTCGGCGAGCTCGCGCACCTCGGCGAACGCGTCGTCGACGAACTGCTGAATCTGCGGCTCGAGGCGCTTCACGCGGCCCGGCGTGAAGAAGCCGATCACGGCGCTCCGAAACGCGGTGTGAAACGGCGGGTCGAGGCTGTTGATCATGGGCGTGACGGGCTGGACCTTCGTCACGAGCTGCGCGGTCGTCGTGCCCTGCGCGGTGGAGAAGCGCTCGGCATCCATCGACGCGCTCCAGATGTCGTCGAAGCGCGAGAGGAAGTACGTGTTCCACTCGGGCAAGTAGAAGCAGGGGTCTTCTTCGCGCAGGCGGGCGTAGGTCGGGTGCGGGTCGTCCTGGACCGCCTCCGAGAACGGGTGGTAGTCGACCATCGCGCGAATTCCCCTTTGATTCTGCGAGGGTGAATGATAACGAGACGTACAGTATCGTAATGAGACGATGTGGCCGGGAGCGCTTCCGGGGGTTCTAGAAATGGGCGCCGGGACGAGCGGAATCGGGAACGGCGAGGCGAGCGCCGCTGGCCGTCCGCGCAGTGGCGAAGCGCACCGCGCGATTCTCGACGCGACGCTCGAGCTGCTGCAGGAAGTGGGCTTCTCCGCGCTCACGGTCGAGGGCGTCGCGACGCGCGCGGGCGTCGGCAAAGCCACGATCTACCGGCGCTGGCCCTCGAAGCTCCCGCTCGTGGTCGAGGCGTTCGGCCAGCTGCCCGCGTTCGAGGACGTCGACACCGGCACACTCGCGGGCGACCTGAAGGCGATGCTCACGCGCTACCTCGAGAACTTTCTCGCGACGCCGCTCGCCACGATCTACCCGAGCCTCGCCGCGGAGCGCGCGCACAATCCCGAGCTCGGCGCCGTGTTCGATCCCGTGCTGAAGGGGCGCCGCCGCCCGCTCGAGGCGGCGCTGAAGCGCGCCGAAGTGCGCGGCGAGATCGCGCCGGGCACGGACCTCGATCTGGCGGCGGATCTCGTCGTGGGCCCGATCGCGGTTCGCCTCTTCTTTCGGGCCATGAAGATTTCGCCCGCCATGGTCGATCCGATGGTCGACCTCGCCCTCGAAGGCGTGCGCCGAGCCGGCGCGCGCAGGGAGTAAATCCTGGCCCGCTACTTCTACGAACGCCTGAGCTACGAGAGCGCCGCGTTGTTAGGCGGCGAGAGCTCGCGCCACTTCGGGCACGCGGCGACGACGCTCGTGTTCGATGCGGGCCCGCTCGCGAACCCCGGCGGCGGCGTGAACTTCGATGCGATCCGCAGCGCGATCGAGTCGCGCCTGCACCTCGTACCGGCGTATCGCAGGAAGCTGCGCCGCATCCCGTTCGAGAATCACCCCGTGCTCGTCGACGACCGCGAGTTCAGCCTCGACTACCACGTGCGTCACACCGGTATCGCGCATCCCGGCGAGATCGCGCATGTGCAGAAAGTCGTGGCGCGCCTGCAAGCGCAGCGGCTCGATCGCTCGCGGCCACTCTGGGAATGCTGGGTGATCGAGGGGTTGTCGGGGGGGCGCTTCGCGCTCGTGGTGAAACAGCACGCGATCCTCGCCGAGAGCGGTGGCGACTTGATGCAGGTGCTGCTCGCGCAGAACGCCGACGACGAGTTCGAGCCCGCGCCGCCGTTCGTGCCGCGCGCGATGCCGAGCGCCGCCGAGCTCGTGCGCGACGAAGTGGTGCGCCAGCTGCGCCTGCCGCAGCGCGCGCTGCGGCGGCTGCAGGAGTTCGCGCGCGAGAGCGACTCGCTCTCGAACGAGCTGCGGCACCGCGCGCAGGGCGTCGCGAACCTGCTCGGCTACACGATTCGTCAGCTGCACGAGACGCCGCTCAGCGGCGAGCCCGGCCCGCACCGCCGCTTCGAGACGCTCGTGATTCCGCTCGCCGACGCGAAGCTCGTGCACGAGGAATTGGGCGGCACCGTGCACGACGTGCTGCTCGCCGCGGTCGCCGGCGCCGTCGGCGCGTACTTCCGCATGCGCCACATGAATCCCGCCGTGATCGACTTCCGCGCGGCGGTGCCCGTGAGCCTGCGCAGCGGCGACAAGAACGAAGGCGTCGGCGAGTGGATCCTCGATCTGCCGATCTGGGAGCGCGATCCCGCGCGGCGCCTCGAGCAGATCCACGTGAAGACCGACGAGCTGAATCGCGAGAGCCCGGCGCTCGGCGCGCGCACGCTGAACAGCGTCGCGAAGTGGACCAGCTCGCGGACGCTCGCGCAGGCCGTGCGCGCGATCTCGGAGCGCACGCCCGTGAACGTGCGCATCGCGAACGTGCCCGGCCCGCAGACGCCCGTGTATCTGCGCGGCGCGCGCCTGCTCGAAGCGTTCGGCACCGTGCCGCTCGCGAAGAGCGGAGGCCTCGGCATCGCGATGTTCAGCTACGACGGAAAGCTGTGCGTGGGCGTGAACGCCGACTACGACCGGGTCGCCGACCTCGACGTGTTCACGCGCCTGCTCGGCGAGTCCGTGCGCGAGCTCGTCGCCGCCGCGAAGCGCAGGTCGCGCCCGCTGAAGGTGGTGGGCCGCTAGCGGCTCGCGTCTACGACCGCTTCCGTACCCACGCCCCGATCTCGTCGATCGCGGCGTTCGCCTCGGGCAGGAACGGCGCGAACGCGTGCCACACGTGCGGCATCTCGGGGTAGATCGCGAGCGTCGCGTCGACGCCCGCGGCCTTCGCCTTCGCGGCGATGCGCGTCGAGTCGTCGAGCAGCACCTCGTGGTCGCCGACGTGGATCAGCAGCGGTGCGATCCCGCGTAGGTCGCCGTTCAGCGGCGAGCACAGCGGCGAGAGCGGGTCGGCGCGGCCCTGCGTGTAGACGGCGCCCATCGCCTGAATGCCTTCGCGCACGCCGGGGATGACAGGATCGAGCGCGGCGCGCGTGCCGTAGGAATCGCCACTCGCGCTGAAGTCGGTCGCAGGCGAGATCGGGATCGCGCCGGTTGGCTGCGGGAGGCCGCGCTCCTTGCACGCGAGCAACGTGGCGAGCGTGAGGTTGCCGCCCGCGGAGTCTCCCGCGATGAAGATCGCGCGCGCGGGCGCGGCGCCGTTCGGGCCGTTGTTACGGAGCCAGCGGTACGCGTGCACGCAGTCGTCGAGGCCCGCCGGAAACGGATGCTCGGGCGCGAGGCGATAGTGCACGGCGAGCACCGCGACCCCCGCAGCCTTCGAGAGGCGCGCGCTCAGCGGGCGGTGCGAGTCGAGGTTGCCCGCGGTCCAGCCGCCGCCGTGGATGTAGAGCAGGCGCTTGTCAGGATCTGCGCCCTTCGCCACGAGCCACTCGCAGGCGACCCCCGCGAGATCGATGCGCTTCACGTCGGCGACGAGCTCCTGCGTCGAGCCGTCCACCTTCCAGTAATCGTTCACTGCCGCACGCGACGCTTCGATGTCCGCGCCCGCAGCGGCCATGCGCTTCGCGAGCGCGCGGAGATGAGCATCGACTTGCTTGGCTTGGGGGCTGGCCATGGGGTTCTCCTCGGGGTGCGCTCACTCTACGCCAGCAGCGACACCGAGTGGTGTCGCGCCTCACGGGAGCAACACGAAGCCCGTGAAGATCGACGCCGCCGCGCACAGCGCAGCGAGAACCGCGAGCAGCGCGTGCGTGTCGTGGGCGTCCTTCGCGCCGCGCTCGAGCTTTCGCCCGAACAGCGCGGCGCCGAGGAACAACACGAGCGCCGCGCTGCTGATCCGGCCGTGCGCGCTACCGAGCGCGCTCCAGCCGCGCAGCAGCACGGCGGACGCGACGCCCGCGGCGAAGCCGAGCGGCAGCAGCGTGACCGCGAGCTTCGCGAGCCGGAGGTGCCGCGCGTAGGCGCGCCCATCGCGCCGCGCGCCGAGCCTGCGCGAGCTGCGCAGCCCGAGGCCGAGCCGCAGCGCGGCGAGCGCGAGGCCGAGCGCGGCGAGCATGAAGGCGGGGTGTGCGTACGCGAGCCAGTACGCCGCGCCGCCCTGCGCCGCGAGATCGTTCTCCACCTAACAGCTCGCACCAGCATGCGGCATCGAGCGGCGCCCTACTCGACTCGGTGAATCGCGTCCGCCGGGAGCCGCGCGAGCAGCGAGTCGAGCGCGCGCTGCAGATAGCCTGCGTCGCGCGACTCGAGCGTGAGCAGCACGTGGAACATCTCCTCGCCGATCTTCGGGTAGGAGCCGAGCATCAGCTCCGGGAACTCGGCGACGAGGTCGTTGAGCGACTGCGCGATCTCGCTCTCGCGGCGCTTCACGAACACGTTCTTCAGCAGCACCGGCACGCCGTGGAAGCGCTCGCGGATCGACTCGAACTTCTTCCGTAACAACTCCGGGATGCCGGGGAAGATGTGCACGTTCTTCACGATCACGACGGGGAACCAGAGATCGCCCGCGTCCACCAGCTGCGCGCCCGCCGGCACCATCGCCATCTTGATCTGGCTCGCGTTCGCCGGCTTGTTCTGGTGGCGCTCGACGCGCGACACCATCGACTCGTTGCGCTCGAGCGGCACGCCGAACGCGAGCGCAACGCCGTCCATCGTCATGTCGTCGTGCGTCGGCCCGATGCCGCCCGACGTGAACACGATGTCGTAGGCGGCGGAGAGCGTTCGCACCTCGCGCGCGATCAGCTCGATGTCGTCGGGAATCGTGAGAATGCGGTGCACGTCGACGCCGAGCACGCGCAGCTCGCGGCACAGGTACGGCGAATTCGTGTCCGTGACTTTGCCGGACAAGACTTCGTTGCCGATCACGAGAATGGCCGCGGTAGGCATCGCGCGAGCTTAAACCGGCGCGCGCGGGCGCGGCGACGGAACCCAGCGAAATCGCGCTCGCGAAAGGCGCCTAAGATCGCGCGCATGGAGCACACGGTGACGTTCGTGCGGCGCGTCGCGGGGGAGCCCGCGCTCGTGGTCGCGCGCGTGGTCGACGGCACCACGCTGCTCGATGCCGCGCGCGCGGCGGGGCTCCCGATCGCGAGCGCGTGCTCCGGAGTCGCGCTGTGCGCGCGCTGCGGCCTCAGCGTGCTCGCGGGCGCAGAGGCGCTCGACCCCGAACGCGCGGACGAGCGGCGGCAAAAGGAGCGCAATCGCATCCCGGCCGAGCAGCGGCTCGCGTGCCGCGCGGGCGTGCACGGCGAAGTGACGGCGACGGCGGCGTACTGGTGATGCGCGTGGTGATTCTGCTCGATCACGGCAGCCGCGAGCCCGAGGCGAACGCGCAGCTCGAGGCGCTCGCCGCTCACGTGGCCGCGCGCCTCGGCGGCGCGCGCGTCGCGACCGCGCACCTCACGCTCGCCGCGCCCTCGCTCGCGGAGGCTGCTGCGGCGTGCGTGCGCGACGGTGCGCGCGAGCTCGTCGTGCTGCCGTGCTTTCTCGCGCCGGGCCGGCACGTGCGCGAGGACCTGCCGCGCCTCGCCGCGGAGCTGCGCGCCACGCATTCGGGGGTCGAGGTGGTGCTCGCGGAGCCGCTGGGCGCGCACCCCGCGGTGGCCGACGCGCTGGCGGAGCGCGTGCGCGAGGCACTCCGCGGGCCTGGCTCCCCTTGACTCCCATGTCCCCGGCGCGCGGTGTGGGTCTAGGTTTCCCGCGGGTCACTTCTGAGACGAGTTGGAGCAATCTCGTCTAGTTCGTCCTAGAGTGCTGCGATGGCACACCCGACCCCCCTCGGCGAGCCGCTGCGAGTCGATCGCGCGGAGCGCACGCGCCAACGCCTGCTCGATGCGGCCGCTCAGTGCTTTGCGAACGCGGGCTACTCGAAGACGACCGTGGAGGAGATCGCCGCCTCGGCGCACGCGTCGAAGGCCGTCGTCTACCACCACTTCCGCGGCAAGGAGTCGATCCTCGAGGCGCTGCTCGAGCGCACGCTCGCGGATTGGGCACGCGTCTCCGACCTCGACGCCTACCTCGCGCGCGGCGCCGGCCTGCTCGCCGCCTTCGAGCGCTCGCTGCGCGCCTCGCTCGACTACGCGCGCCGCAGCCCGCTCCTGCGCGCGCTCTTCCAGCTCGATCCGGCGGTCGTGCTCGGCCTCGGCGGCAGCGCCGCGGTGCAGCGCAGCATGAGCGAGGCGCGCACGCGCCTGGTCGCCGCGGTGCGCGCGGCCATCGCGTCCGGCGAGCTGCGCAGCGACCTCGATCCCGAGTGCGCCGCCGACTTGTTACGGCTCGTGATGATCGCGCTCTGCGATCACCTGCTCTTCCCGCAGTGGATCGACGCCTCGGACGAGCGCTTCGTCGCCACTTGCGTCGACGTGCTGCAGCGCGGCCTGCGCGCGGAGGGCGCGCGATGAAGGTGCGGATCCTCGTTCTTCTACTCACGGTGGCGCTCGCCGCGTGCGGAGACGATGGGAAGCGCGAGCACGCGGCGAAGGCGACGGGCGATGTCGCAGCCGCGCCCGCGGGCAGCGCCCAGGCGCCGGCGCGCGTCGAGACCGCAGTCGTCGCGAGCGAGTCCCTGACCGCTGTCGTCGCCGCCTCGGGCACGATCGAAGCGAAGCGGCTCACCGAAGTCGGCACCGACGTGCCCGGCACGCTCGACGCGGTATTCGTCGACGTGGGGCACAGCGTGAAGGCCGGTGCTCCGCTGTTCCGCGTCGACCCGGGTCCGTACGAGATGGCGCTCGCCGAGGCGCGCGCCGGCCTCGCGCTCGCGCGCGCGGAGAGCGCGAACGCGGCGACCGAGGCGGCGCGCATGGCGAAGCTCGTCGAGGAGAACGCGGCCTCGGTGCAGCGCGCGGACCAGATCCGCACGCAGGCGGAAGTTGCGGCGGCGCGCGTGGTGCAGGGCGAAGCGCGCGTCGCGCGCGCCGAGCGCGACCTCGCGCGCACGACGGTGCGCGCGCCGTACGCGGGCAGCGTGGTCGAGCGCCGCGCGCACGAGGGTGCGCTCGCGGGCGCGGCGCCCGTGCTCGTGCTCCAAGAGTCGGGCGCGCTCGAAGCGATCCTCGATGTGCCCGAGACGACGCCGATCACCGTGCGCGCCGGCCACGCCGTGCGCCTGTTCGCGCAGGGCGTCGCCGACCCGATCGTCACGGAGGTGACGCGCGTCTCCGAGCGCATCGACCCGAGCACGCGCACGTACGAGGTGCGCTGTCTCGTGCGCGACGCGAGCGGCGCGGTGAAGGCGGGCTCCTACGCGCGCGCCGAGATCACCGCCACGCGCGAATCGCCGCAGCCCGTCGCGCCGCGCAGCGCCGTCGTCACGCGCGACGGGCGCTCCTACGTGCTGCGCGTCGAACGCGGCGTCGCGCGCGAAGTGCCGGTGCGCGTGGGCATCGCCACCGAGACGCGAGTGGAGCTGCTCGCCCTCGTCGCGCCCGGCGACGTCGTGGTGCACGGCGAGGCCGCGCAGCGCCTCAGCGATGGCACGCGCGTCGACGCCGCCGCGCCCGGAGCCGCTGCGCCGGTCGTCGCGCAGAACGAGACGCAGCCGTGAGGATCGCGGACATCTCGATCGAGCGGCCGGTGTTCGCCGCGATGCTGAACCTCGGCCTCGTCGTGTTGGGGCTGATCTCGCTCTCGCGCCTCGAGCTGAAGCTCGAGCCCGACATCGACTTCCCGTTCGCGAACGTGGTCACCGAGCTGCGCGGCGCATCGCCGGAAACCGTCGAGCGCGAAGTCACCGACGTGCTCGAGGAGCAGCTCAACGCGATCGAGGGCGTGAAGGAGATCAACTCCACCTCGGAGCAAGGTCTCTCGCAGGTCCACGTCGAGTTTCGGCTCGGCTACGACATCGACACGAAGGTTCAGGAGATCCGCGACAAGGTCGCGCTCGCCCGGCCCGAGCTGCCCGTCGACGTCGAGGATCCGATCGTCCAGAAGTTCGATCTCTCGGCGATCGAGTTCATGACGCTCGTGCTGGGCGGGCCGATCGGGCAGCGCGAGCTAACGGATTTCGCCGAGAACACGGTGAAGGAGCGGCTCGAGCGCATTCCCGGCGTCGGCGGCGTGCGCATTCGCGGCGGGCGCGAGCGCGAAGTCCGCGTGTGGCTCGATCCGCTGAAGCTCGCGGGCTACGGCCTCGCGATCGAGGATGTCGCGACCACGCTGCGGCTCGAGAACGCGGAGCTCGCGAGCGGGCGCATCGAGGGCGCGGCGCGCGAGTGGTCCGTAACGACTCAGGGCAAGGCGCGCACGGTCGACGAGTTCGGCGCGCTGATCATCGCCGAGCGCGCTGGCCGCCCGATCCAGCTGCGCGACGTCGCTCTGGTCGAAGACGGCATGGCGGAGGAACGCAGCGTCGCGCGTGTGAATGGCGAGCCCGGCGTCTCGATCGACATTCAGCAGCAGAGCGGATCCGACCTCGTGCTGGCCGCGCGGCTCGTGCGCAAGGAGCTCGAGAGCATTCGCGCCGTGGCGCCGCCGGGCGTCGAAGTGAGCGTGCTGCGCGACTACGCGCGCATCGTCGAGGACCAGATCTCCTCCGTGCTGCTCGACATGCTGCTCGCCGCCGCGCTGGTCGTCGCCGTCGTACTGATCTTCATGCGCAACTGGCGCTCCACGCTGATCGCGTCCCTCGCGATCCCCGCGAGCGTGATCGCGAGCTTCACCGTCCTGTACGCCACCGGTCTCTCGCTCAACAACATGACGCTGATGGCGCTCTCGCTCGCGGTCGGCCTCGTGATCGACGACGCGATCGTCGTGCTCGAATCGATCTTCCGCCGCGTCGAGCACGGCGAGGATTCGAAGAGTGCGGCGCTCACGGGCACGCGCGAAGTCGCGCTCGCGGTGATCTCGACCACGCTCGCCGTGTGCGGCGTGTTCGTTCCGGTGCTCTTCATGACGAGCACGATGGGCCGCTACTTCCTCGAGTTCGCGGTCTCGGTGACGGTCGCGGTGCTGATGTCCGCGCTCGTCGCGCTCACGCTCACGCCCATGCTCGCGAGCAAGGTGCTGCGCCAAACGCCGAAGGAGAGCGCGTTGTTCCTCGCGTGCGAACGCATGCTGCGGTGGCTGGAGCGCGGCTACGCGCGCGTGCTCGGTTGGTCGCTGCAGCACAAGCTCGCGACGGTGGCGATCGCGCTCGTCACCGTGTTCAGCGGCTGCGGCGTGTTCAGCACGCTGCCGACGAACTACTTCACGCAGGACGATCTCGGCGAAGCGTTCGTGACGGCGAAGCTGCCGATCGGCACTCCGCTCTCGGTGACGGACGCGACGCTGCGCGCGATGGAGGCGGCGGTCGAGTCGCATCCCTACGTGGTGACGACGTTCGCGACGGCGGGCGACGAGCTGCAGTACCAGCCGCACAGAGCGCGCATGAACTTGTTACTGACCGAGAAGACCGAGCGCGACGTCCCGATCGCCGAGACCTTCGAGGAGATTCGGCAGCGCGTCGCCGCGGTGCTGCCGCCGGGCACCGAGATCGGCGTGTCGCACCCGATGTACGCGAGCTCGAGCGGCGAGGGCTACAACGACCTCGCCTACTCGGTGCAGGGCCCCGACCTCGAGCAGATCGCGCGCTACGCGACTGCGATTCGCGCAAAGATGGAGGCGGATCCGGACTTCATCGACGTGCGCTGGTCGCACGAGACGGGCCGCCCACAGATCACGCTCGACATCGATCGCGGGCGCGCCGCGGACATCGGCGTCTCCTCCGTCGCGCTCGGCCGAACGCTGCGCACGCTGCTCGCAGGTGAGGAGGTCGGCTCGTTCGAGGACCGCGGCGAGCGCTACGACGTGCGCGTGCAAGTGCTGCCCGAGTACCGCGACGATCCGAGCAAGCTCGACTTGATCCGTGTGCGCTCGATGCGCGGAGAGCTCGTGCCGATCACCAGCGCGGCGATCGTGCGAAGCGAGAGCGGCGCGGTCGAAGTGCGCCGCCACAACCGCGCGCGCATGATCCGCATCTACTCGAGCAAGGCCCCAGACACTTCGCTCGACGCCGCGATGCGGAAGATCGAGCAGTTCGGCAAAGAAGTGGGCGTCGCGCCGCCCTACTCGCTCGATGCCGGCGGGGCCGCCGAATCGCAAGCGGAGTCCGCCGCCGACCTCGGTTTCGCGCTCGTGCTCGCGATGATCTCGATCTACATGATCCTCGCGTCGCTGTTCAACTCGGTGACGCATCCGCTCACGATCATGACCTCGGCGCCGCTCTCGTTCGTCGGCGGCTTCTTCGCGCTGAAAGTCAGCGGCATGTCCTTCGACATCATGGGCGCGATGGGCCTGCTCGTGCTGATGGGCCTCGTGATGAAGAACGGCATCCTGCTCGTCGACTACACGAACCAGCTGCGCGGCGAAGGCATGTCACGCGACGAAGCCATCTTGCGCGCCGGCCCCGTGCGCATGCGCCCGGTCCTCATGACCAGCGCCGCGCTCGTGCTGGGCCTGTTGCCGATGGCGCTCTCGAACGCGACCGGCGCCGAGTTCCGCGCACCGATGGCCGTGATCGTGATCGGCGGGCTCGCCACTTCCACCGCGCTCACGCTGATGGTGGTGCCCGTGTTCTACGCGCTCATCGACGGCATGAGCGCGCGCGTGCGCGGCTCGATCTCGCGAGCGCGCGCGTCGCTGCGCGGCCGCGACGAGGAGCGCGCGCGCCTCGACGTCTCGCCCTGAAGCTCGAGGAGAGTCGCCGTGGAGAAAGTCGTCTACGTGTTGTGGAAGCGTGGCGAAGAGCCGAACGAAGCGTTCAAGCAGCGCTTGTTGGGCGAGACGGGCCCGCGCCTGCTCGCGCTCGACGTCGAGCGCGTGCAGATCTCGATCGTGGATGACGACGTCGCCGCGGGCGAGAAGCTCCGGCTCGGGAAGATGTCGCCGCCGAAGGCCGCCTTCGCATCGTTCTGGATCGAGCAGTCGCAAGACCGCGCGCCGGTGGAGCGCGTGCTCGCGGGCACCTGCGGCGCATTCGCGGGCTACCTCGTCGTCGAGTCGCGCCCGCTCGTGAACCGCAGCGCGCGCGCCGGCGCGCGCACGCCGGGCTTCGCGCTCGTCACGTGCATCGAGCCTGCAGACGGCCTCCCGTACGCCGAGTTCCTGCGCATCTGGCACGAGCAGCAGCGCGCCTGCGCGATCGAGACGCAGAGCACGTTCGGCTACGTGCGCAACGAGATCGTGCGAGCGCTCACGTCGAACGCGCCGAGCTGGGCGGCGATCGTCGAGGAGAATTTTCCGATCGCCGCGCTGAACGACCCCGCCGCGTTCTACGACGCGGTGGGCGATCCGGCGAAGCTGAAGCGCAACCTGAAGCGCATGATCGACACTTGTCAGGGATTCCTCGCGCAGGAGCGCGTCGAGTCGCACCCGATGAGCGAGTACGTGCTCTCGTGATGCGCCTCGTGCTGATCGCGCTCGCGGTGCTCATCGCGCTGCGCATCCTCGCGCGCTTCGCGGCGCGCGAGATCCCGCTCGCGAAGGAGCGCGACCCCGAGCGCCCGCGGCCGACGCTCAGCCCCGCGCAGCGCGCCGAGCTCGAGGCGGCACGCGAGCAGGCGCTGCGCGAGGGGCGTCAGATCGACGCGATCAAGATCCATCGCGAGCTGACCGGCCTCGGGCTCGCGCAGGCGAAGGACGAGATGGACGAAGCGCGGCGAGACCGCGGCGGGAGCTGACTTCGCGCACCTTGAAAATCGAAAGGCAGACTTTCTATTTTCAAGGTAGGCTCGGCGCGTGATCGAACGCCCTCGCCTCCTGCGCGAGCTGCAGACGGCGCTGCGCCGCAGCCCCGTCGTGGCGCTCGTGGGCCCGCGCCAGTGCGGCAAGACGACGCTCGCGCGCACGCTCGTTCCGCCCGGCTCGCCTCGCTACTTCGACCTGGAGGATCCCGCGAGCCTCGCGAGCCTCGCCGAGCCGATTACCACGCTGCGTGAGCTGCGCGGCCTGGTCGTCGTCGACGAAGTGCAGCGGCGCCCCGACCTGTTTCCGGTGCTGCGCGTGCTGGCGGATCGACGCCCGCTCCGCGCGCGCTTTCTGATTCTCGGCAGCGCCTCGCCCGAGTTGTTGCGGCAATCCTCCGAGACACTCGCGGGACGCATCGAAGTGCTGACGATCGGAGGCTTCGATCTCTCGGAAGTGGGTGAGGACTCGCTCACGCGGCACTGGCGACGCGGCGGCTTCCCTCAGTCGTTCCTCGCGCGCAGCGAGGGCGACAGCTTCCAGTGGCGAAAGCAGTTCATTCAGACTTTTCTCGAGCGCGACCTCCCGCAGCTCGGCGTGCGCATCCCGCCGCAGGCGCTGCATCGCTTCTGGGCGATGCTCGCTCACTTCCACGGAAACGTGTGGAACGGCGCCGAGCTCGCACGCTCGCTCGCGTTGAGCCAGCCGACCGTGCGCCAGTACCTCGACCTGATGACTGGCCTGTTCATGGTGCGGCAGCTCCTGCCTTGGCACGAGAACCTCGGCAAGCGCCAGGTGAAGGCGCCGAAGGTGTACGTGCGCGACGCCGGGCTCCTGCACCAACTGCTCGGCATCGCGAGCGACCGCGACCTGCAACGCCACCCCAAGCTCGGCGCGTCGTTCGAGGGCTACGCGATCGAGGAAGTGCTGCGGGCGGTGAGTCCTGCGCAAGCCTATTTCTGGGCCACGCATTCCGGCGCCGAGCTCGACTTGCTGCTCGTGAAGGGCGGGCGACGATTCGGCGTCGAGGTGAAGCACGCCGACGCGCCGCGCATCACGCCATCGATGCGCACCGCGATCGACGACCTCGGCCTCGAGCGCGTGACGGTGATCTATCCCGGCGAGCGCGCCTACGCCCTGTCAGACCGTGTGCACGTGCTCCCGGTCGGCGCTCTTGCCGACGGCGGCGCTACGCAGATCACGAAGTCCGCCAGGGCGCGTCAGGCGAAACGGAGACCTTGAAAATCGAAAGGCAGACTTTCGATTTTCAAGGTGCTGCCCGCTCGAAGCGCGGCGCCTCGGGCCAGAACACTGCCGCGGTGCGCGAGACGTGCGCCGGATCGCCCGTCGTCAGCAGCCGCACTCCGGGCGCTCCGTTCGCGGCGTATTCGGGATGTCGCGCGAGGTAGTCCTCGAAGCTGTCCGCCACGACCTCGGGTTGCGAGAGGATGCGCACGCCGGCCGGCAGCTTCGCTGCGAACACGTCCTCGACCAGCGAGAAGTGCGTGCAGCCGAGAATCGCGCGATCGGGTTTGCCGCCACCGAGCTGCGCGGTCATCGCCTTCACCGCGTTCGCGACGATTGCCTCGAGCTCGGCGCGCGGCTGCGCGTTCTCGATCGCGGCGGCGAGCTCCGAGCACGGCTGCAGCACGATGCGCACGCGTGGACAGCGCTTGAAGATCTCCTCCGCGTACACGCCCGACGCGATCGTGCGCGTGGTGCCGAACACCGCGATCACGTCGCGGTTGTTCTTCTGCGGATACTGCGGAGTCGTTACGGCCCACGGCGTCTGCGTCGCCGCCTCGACCGTCGGCGCCACGATGCCGACCACGTTGCGCCCCGCGTAGCCCGAGCCCGGCAGCCACTTGCGCTGCAGCGTGCGCAGCGCGACCGCCGTGGCGGTGTTGCAGCCGAGCACGACGAGCTTCGCGCCGAGCGCGAAGAGCCGCGCGACGCCGGCCTGCGTGAACGCGACGATCTCCGCCGACGCGCGATCGCCGTAGGGCGCGTTGGCGTGATCCCCGAGGTAGAGAAACGCCTGCTGCGGGAAGCGCGAAGAAAGCGCGCGCAGAACTGTTAGGCCGCCGAGCCCGGAGTCGAAGACGCCGATCATGGGGCTTCACTCGGTCGCACATCGCGTGCTTTCACGGCTTCGAAGATCGCACGTGCAAGGACAGGAAACGCCGCCGCCTGGAACTGCGCATCGCCCATGTAACGCGTGACGATCGCGTCGTTGTCGGCCATGCGCTGCACCATCAGGTCCTCGATCAGCTTGCGCACGCCGAGCTCGAACTTGTCGAGCGGGTTTGCGCGCGCCGTGTCGATCACGCGCGGATCATTCGATGCCTTCTCTTGGATTTGTTGGAAGAACAGGCGGTCCTCCTCCGTGAACTGCGTGCCGAATCGTTCGTTCAGCAGCTCGATGATCTCCGAGAGCGGCGCTCGATCTTCCTTCGCCTTGGCGGTGCCCACCTCGCTCGGGCTCTTCACGCCCCACGGCTCGCCCTCGGCGACGTGGATCGGCCCAGAGAACAGGCGCTCGAGGCGGTAGTACTGAAGCTCGACGTCGTCGCCGAACCGAACTGTGAGGCGCTCGCGCTCATCGCGCAGGTACGGGAGCAAGAGCTTCCCGAACGAGTAGAGCTTCTCGAGCTCTGGATCGTTCCACGGCAAGACCTGGCTGACGAACGCGTACAGCTTCACGAACGCCGTTAGCTTCTCGCGGAACTCGCGGCGCGGTTCCTCCTCGAGCCCCTGGAAGCTGTCGACCGCGGGCTGGATGTGCTTCTGCATCTGCGCGTGGTCGGTCGCTGCGGCCTTCGCCGGCGGCTTGTAGAAGATGCGCGCGAACGCCTCGACTTCGCTCGCGTGGTAGACCTGCGCGAGATCGAGTTCGTGCTTCAGCGCTTCGAGCTGCGCCGGATCTGACGCCTCCGCGAGGCTGGTCGTGTCGTAGTAGGGCTTGAACGCGCGGTAGATGTTCTCCGCGTCGTTCACGAAATCGAGCACGAACGGCGCTTCTTTGCCGCTCGCGGCGCGGTTCAGGCGCGAGAGAGTCTGCACGGCCTGCACGCCATCGAGCCGCTTGTCGACGTACATCGCTTGCAAGAGCGGCTGATCGAAGCCGGTCTGATACTTGTTCGCGACGAGCAGGATGTTGTAGTCGGGCGAGTCGAAGCGTTCGGGAAGCTGCGACTCGCTGATCGGCTTACAGCTCACCACGTCGCGATTCATCCCCGGCTCGGTGTACTCCTGGCCGTTCTCGGGATCGCGCACGCTCCCGCTGAACGCGACCAGCGGCCGCACGTCCGAGTAGCCGTGCTCCGCGATGTACGCCTGGAACGCGCGCATGTAGCGAACCGCGTGCAGGCGCGAAGACGTCACGACCATCGCCTTCGCACGGCCGCCGAGCTTCGCGCGCACCTTGTTACGGAAGTGCTCGATCATCACCTCCGTCTTCTGCTCCACGTTCACGGGGTGAAGCGTCATGAACTTCGCGAGCGCCTTCGCCGCCTGGCTCTTCGGCAGCGACGGATCCTCGGCCGCGGTCTTCACGAGGCGGGAGTAGGCCTTGTACGTCGTGTAGTTCGCGAGCACGTCGAGGATGAACTCCTCCTCGATCGCCTGGCGCATGCTGTACGTGTGGAACGCCTCGGGCGCAGTGGCCGATCGAGACGCCGAGCACGTTGCCCATCTTCAGCAGATCGCCGACCGCGGGCACCGCCTTCCCGTCCTCGAAGTCGCGCACGGCGGCTTCGGGGAGCGCGGCGCGGCGCGCGAGGTCCGCCATCGAGAGGCCGTTGTCTTCGCGCAGGCGGCGCAGCTTGCCGCCGACGTCGAGCTTGAGGAAGTCGTCGCTCATGGCTCACGCCCCCTGCTTGTTAGGTCCGAATACGTCCGGGAAATCCGCCGCCTCGAGGATCGTCTTCACGTCCGCGATGAACTGCGCCGCGTGCGCTCCGTCCGCGACGCGATGGTCGACGCTGATCGAGAGGTTCATCAGCCGGCGCGCCACGACTCGGTCGCCCACGAAGCGCGGCAGCTTGCGGATCGCGTTCACGCCGAGGATCGCGACCTCGGGGTAGTTCACGATCGGCGTCGACACGATGCCGCCGAGCTTGCCGAGCGACGAGATCGTGAAGGTGCCGCCGCGCAGCTCGTCGGGCGTGAGCTTGCCCTCGCGCGCGCGGCGCGCGAGCGCGTCGGTGGCGAGCGCGAGATCGCGCGTGGTGAGCGCCGCGGCGTCGCGAATCACGGGCACGACGAGCCCGTCGGTCGCGGCGACCGCGATGCCGAGGTGCAGCTTCTCCTTGAACACGAGCTCATCGCGCGCTTCGTCGAGGCTCGCGTTGAGGCTCGGGTGCGCCGGGATCCCGCGAGCCACGGCGCGCGCGATGAACGCGAGCGGCGAGAGCTTCTGCCCGCCGAGCGCGTCGCTCTTCTCGAGCAGCGCCGTGAGGTCGATCTCCTCGACGTACGTGAAGTGCGCGGCGTGCTGCTTCGCTTCGCGCATGTGGCGCGAGATGGCGCGCCGCAGACCGCGCAGCGGGACGCGCCGCCAGTCCGGCGGATCCGGCGCGCGCGCCGCAGTCCCGTACTGCGGCGGCTCCTCGCTCTTGACGACCGTGGCGCTCGCGAGTCCAGCGGACGCGGGTTGCTCCGGAGCGGGCGCGGGTGCAGGGGTGGATGCTGCGAGCTCGACGTCGCGGCGCATCACGCGGCCGCCCGGTCCGGAGCCGGCTACGTGCGCGAGGTCGACGCCGAGGCGTTTTGCGAGCTCGCGCACCGCGGGCACGGCGCGCACGGCATCGCCACCCGCAGCGTGCGCAACGCGGTGGTGTGCGAGGCCCGGCCGCGGCGGCATCGCGGGCGGATGCGCCGCGCCGGGTTCGGGCTCCCGGGACGGAGTTGTTACTGCGCGAGGGCGCGGCGGCGCGGCAGCAGCTGGCGGCGGGCTCGCTTCCCGCGCAGGCGGCGCAGGCGGAGGCGGCGCAGGCTTCGCGGCGGCAGGCGCGCGCGGCGTCGCGGGCGCTTGCGGCGGCGGGGCGCTCTCAATCGCGCCCGCGCCGTCGTCGATCTCGATCAGCACGGCCCCGACGGGCACGATGTCGCCCTTCGCGAAGGCGAGGCGATGCACCACGCCCGCGACGGGCGACGGGATCTAGATGTTCGCCTTGTCGGTCATCAGCTCGACGAGCACCTGATCGGCCTCGACGCGCTCGCCTTCGCGCACGCGCCACTCGATCACCTCGGCCTCGACGACGCCTTCTCCGATGTCCGGCAGCAAGAATCGGAACATGCGCTTCTCCGAGCCTGTAGTCACTAATGCCTCAATAATCGATCGCCCGCACGAGCGCGGAGAGGATTCGATCCGCGTTCGGCAGGTAGTGCTCTTCGAGCGTGTACGGGAACGGCAAAAACTCGGAGTCGCGGCGCGATGAGCGTTAGCGCGGCATCCTGGTCGACGGCACGACGCAGGGCTCGCGCAGGTTGCTATTGCAGATCTTCACCGAGAACGTGATCGGCACGATCTTCTTCGAGGTGATCGAGCGCCGCGGCGATCAAGGCTTCGGCGAAGGCAACTTCAAGGCGCTGTTCGTCGCGATGGAGGCGGATCAGATGCGGCGTGGGGTGCTGAAGCCGGGGGCGTGAGCCCGCTGCCCGATCACGAGCCGGTCGCGAGGAACTCGCCCACCACGCGCGCCAGCTCCGGGCCGTTGTCGAACATCACCGCATGCCCCGCGTTCGGGATCTGTGCGAGGCGCGCGTTCGCGATTACGCGCTCGGTCATCTTGCGCGCCACTTCTTCTGGGAGCATCGCGCTGCGTTCGCCGCGCGCGAGCAGCACGGGGCAGCGCAGCTTCGCGAGCGCGTCCCAGAGCGTGGCCTCGGTCTCGCGCAGCTCGTCCTCGGTGCCGAGCAGCTCGAGCAGCGCGGGGTCGAGCTTCGGCTCGAAGCGACCGTCGCGGCGCTGCACGAGGCTCGTGCGCGCGAGGCGATCCAGCGCGGCGCTCGCGGAGAGCGGATACGCGAGGCCGAGCAGCTTGCGGTACTCGGCGACGCTCTCGTAAGCGCGCGCCTGCTCGCTCACGTCGCTGGATGCGCGGCGCCAAGCATCGACCCCGAGCGCGGGGCCGCTGTCGATCATCACGAGGCGCGAGACGCGTTCGGGGTTCCGCGACGCGAAGAGCGCGGAGATGTTGCCGCCGAGCGAGTGGCCGACGAGCGCTGCGCGCTCGATGCCGAGCGCGTTGAAGATCTCGAGCAGATCGGCAGCGTGATCGAACAGGTGGTAGCGGCAGTCGAGGGACCAGCCGGAGTCGCCGTGCCCGCGCAGGTCGTGACGGATCGCTCGGTTGTCAGGGAGTGCGGCAGCGAGGTCGTCCCACACGAAGCGGTCGTTCGAGAAGCCGTGCACGAACACGACAGGTGAGGCGCCACCGCGCGAATCCGTCGCGGCCAGCTCGATTCCGTCGCGAGTGACGAGGCGCGCTTCCATGCGAACTCCTACGCGCCGCCGATCGAGGCGGCGAGGCGCTCGACCACGGCTTCGAGGTTGGGCTCGGCGAACAGCACCGCGGGCGGGATCTCGAGGCCCGCGGCTTCTTCGATGCGCGTGTGCAGCTCGACGCCCATCAGCGAGTCGAGGCCGAGCTCGCTGAGCGGGCGGTGCCAGTCGATGCGCGCGCGCGCTTCGGCGCTGAGGCGCAGCACGATCGCGAGCGCGGCGGCGACGATCTCGCGCAGCTTCGTGCGCCCGTCGGGCGAAGCGGCAGCGAGCTTCGAAGCGGCGCTCGCGTTCGCGGCGCCGAGCTCGCGCAGGATTGGGGCGCTCGCTGCGTTCCACGCGTTCGGCGCAGTGGCGTGCACTGCACACGCTGCGACGTCACTGCCTGCGATGCGCGAGAGCAGCGCGAAGGCCCCCGCGCTGGGCGCGACGCTCGCATCGAGCGCGAGGGCGGTCACCACATCACCGCGATCGCGGCGCGCGGCGGCGAAGTCCGCGAGCGGAATCTCGCCGAGCGTGAGCGAGGCGTTTGCGTCGCTCACGAGCCAGAGCGCTGCGCCCTGCTCCGCGGCGAACGAGGCGACCTCGCGAGCGCGCGGCGCGGCGTCGCCCGCGTCCGTTTCGTCGAGGACGAGCGCGACGAAGCGCAACGGCGCGCCGAGCTTGGCGCGCGCCGCCTCGAGGTCGTCGCTCGCACCGAGCCGCAACAACTCTCGCGGCGATTGCGCCGCAATCCAAGCGGCGAGCGCCGGAAAGCGCGCCTCGTCGCCGATCACCATCACGGCGCCGTTCGCGATGCGCTCGGACATCGAGAGCGGCACGAGCTGCGCGGACGCACGCTGCGCGAGCGAGATCACGACCTTCCCGGTGTGGCGCGCTTGCGCCATGAAGCGCACGGCGCGCCCGAGCTGTGCGACGGGGAAGACGCTGAGCGGGAATTCGAGCGCCGCGGGCGACGCAGCGATCGAGGCGCACAGCGATGCCGCGAGCTCGTCGGGCTTCGCGGCGAGTAGGCCCGCGGGATCGAGCGTGTGCAGCGAGACGTTGCGCGGTGCGCGCGAGAGCGTCGCGTGCGAGTCCCCGTTGCGAGCGAGCGCGATGTAGCGGCCGCCGGGTGCGAGCGCGGCGAGCGGCGCGCCGTCGCCCGCGAGGTCGAGCGCGATGTCGAACGCGCCGGCCACTTCGGCGGGGCTGGATTCGGCGCGCGCTGCGACATTTCGGCCCGGCCGGAATGTCTCACCCGCGCGCGCGCCCAGCACGTGCGCTGCGCCGGCGCGCGCGAGGCTCTCGCGCTTGCGCGCGCTCCCGGCGCTCGCGGTGACCTCGGCGCCGAGCGCGCGCGCGAGCGCGACCGCCGCGTGCCCGATCGCGCCGCCCGCGGAGTGTACGAGCACGCGCTCGCCTTTGCTCACGCGCGCGAGGCCGTGCAGTGCGTAGTGCGCGACCGCGCGTGCGAGCGGGAGCGCGGCGGCGTTCTCGAAGCTGAGCGCTGCGGGCTTGCGCACGACGAGCGCGGCGTCCGTAACAACTCGCGAGGCGACGGACGCGCGCGCGAAGCCGAGGACCGCGTCGCCTGGCGCGAGCTCGCTCACGCCGGCGCCGACTTCGGAGACGATCCCCGCGACTTCGCAGCCAAGCCCGCGCAGCGCGTCGTCCTGTTCGAGGCCGAACGTGCGTAGAACGTCGAGGAACGAGAGGCCGGCGGCGTTCACCTCGATCGCGACTTGGCCGGGGCCGGGCGCGATCGGCTCGGACTCTCGCAACACCGCCGCAGAGAGGCGCTCGGGCGCTGCGGGCAGCGCGGTGAACTCGCGGCCGCGCGCGGGCTCGCGGCGCTCGCCGCTGGCGAGCGTGAGCGGCACGAGGCGCGGCGCGCTCGGAACGCCGTTGCGCGTCGCACGCTGCGGTTCGTTCTCGCCCGATCCTTCGAGCTTTCGCCACGCGATCTCGTAGAGGAACGGGCCTGCCTCGGGCTTCGCGGGGCGCGCACGCCGCGCCAGTGCGATTCCTTCGAGCCGCGCGACGATCTCGCCACTGGCGCTGAGCAGCGCGACCTCCGCGCGCGCGCCGTCGAGCCGCGCGCTTGCGAAGATGTCGCCCGAGATGAACGCCGCACCGAGTGTGATGCGCTCGATCCCCGCAAGCTCGAAGCGTGTCGCGACGTCGCCGCGCGCGCGCTCGGCGAGGCGCGCGAGCAGCTGGAGACTCGCGTCGAGAACGGCGCCCGGAATCACCTCGTTGCTCGCGAGCGGCGCCGCGTGCGCAACGCGCGCGAGCGCTTCACCCGCGCCGAAGCTCGCCTCACGCAGCGCGCGGCGCTCCTTCGGTACGGACTCGCCCGCCGCGTCGAGCGCGGCGTAGAACGCATCGCGTGCTTCGGCGTTCGTGCAGCGCGCTTGCAGCGCCGCGAGGTCGAGCGCGCTCGCAGCGCTCTGTGCGCGCACGATGCGCGCGCTCGCGAGCGGCTCGAACGCTGCGTTCGAGAACGCGGCGCGCGTGGCGAAGCGCAGCGCAGCGCCATCCGCGGTTTCCCTCGCGGTGAGTTGCAGCGTCCGCGCGCCGCTCTTCGGAAGTGTGAGGGGCGCCGCGAGCGCGAAGTCCTCGACCCGAACGGCCGCATCGGGGAACGAGCGCTTCGCGACGCCGAGCGCGGTCGCGAGCAGCTCGCTCGGCGGAACGACGATCGCGCCGTCGCGCTTTGCCTCCGCGCCGAGCGCCTCGCGGAACAGGTCGATCTGCCAGAAGCGCTCGCCGCTCTCTGCGCTCTCGAGCTCGGTGGCGTTCGATCCGATCATGCCCGCGAACGGATGGGCGCTCTTGCGGCCGTCGACGCCGCGCTTGCCGCCGTACCAGTGCTCTTCGCGCTGGAACGGATACAGCGGCGTCGCAACGACTCGGCCCTGCGGGTGCACCGCGGCGAAGTCGATGCTCGCGCCGGCGCAGAAGAGCGCGCCGAGCGACGCGAGCATCTCGGCCTGATCGTCGGCCTCGCGGCGCAGCGACACCGCGACGTTCACGCGCTGCTTCGCGGTGCGGCCGATCTCTTCGAGCGAGAGCTTCAGCACAGGGTGCGGGCCGATCTCGAGGAACGTCGTGTGGCCCGCGGCGACTGCGGCGGCCGCCGCATCCGCGAAGCGCACGGGCTCGCGCAGGTTCTCGCCCCAATAACTCGCCGTGAGCGACTCACCCGCGACGACACCCGGCGTGACCGTGCTGAAGATCGGCACCGCGCTCGCGCTCGGCGCGACGCTCGCAACGCGCCGCGCGAGCTCGGGCGCGAGCGCATCCATGTGCGAGCCGTGCGAGGCGAACTCGACGCGCAGCTTGCGCGCGAAGACGCCGCGCGCCTCGAACGCGGCGACGACGGCCTCGATCGCGTCGATGTCGCCGGAGAGCACGGTCATGTTCGGGCTGTTCGCGCCAGCCACCGCAGCGCGGTTCCCGACGCGCGCGAGCTCTTCGTCGACTGCGCTCGCAGGCAGCGCGACGAGCGCCATCGCGCCGGGCGGCGCGAGCTCGCGCACCACCGCGCCGCGCGCGCACGCGATCAGCGCCGCGTCCGCGAGCGAGATCGCGCCCGCGATGTGCGCCGCGGCGATCTCGCCGCTCGAATGCCCGAGCACCGCGGCCGGCTTCACGCCCCAGTGCTCCCACTGCCGCGCGAGCGCGATCGCGATGCCGGTCAGGGCGGGCTGAAGCACGTCGATGCGATCGAGGTCTTCGCCGCCGACTGCCCGCTCGAGCAGATCGCGGAGGGACCAGCGCACGTGCCTCCGCTGCTCCGCGTCCCACGCGTCGATCGCCGCGGCGAACGCGGGCTCGCGCTCGAGGAGCGTCTTGCCCATGCCTGCCCAGTGCGTGCCGTGACCTGAGAACGCGAACACGACGCCCGTCGGTTTTGTGGCGACGCCGCTCGAAGTCGTTGGGGACGGCGCGCCCGAGAGGAAGCTCGCCAGCTCGCTCGCAAGCTCCGAGCGATCGCGCGCGACGACCGCCGCGCGGTTCGCGCGCAGCGTGCGGCGGCGTGCGTGCGTGTAGGCGACGTCGCGCAGCGCGGGGCCACCCCCGCGCGCCGCTTCTTCGCGAACGACATCGGCGAGCTCGACGAGCGCGCGATCGGTGTGCGCGCTGAGCGTCACGAGCCGCGGGCGCGCCGCCTCGTCTGCGAGCGCAGGCAGCGCAGGCGCTTCTTCGAGCACGACGTGCGCGTTCGTGCCGCTGATGCCGAACGAGTTCACGCCCGCGAGTGCGCGCTCGGGATACGGCCAGGGCGCGAGGTCCTTCTGCACGCGGATCGGCACCTTCTCCCACGGAATCTTCGTGCTCGGCGTCTCGAAGTTCGCCTGCGGCGGCAGCTCGCGGTGCTTCACGGCGAGCGTGGCCTTGATGAGTCCCGCGACGCCCGACGCCGGTTCGGCGTGGCCGATGTTGCCCTTGACGGACGAGATCAGGAGCGGGCGCTCCTTCGCGCGGCCGGGGCCCATCACGTCCGCGAGCGCGGCGATCTCCACGGGATCGCCCACGACGGTGCCGGTGCCGTGCGTCTCGACGAAGTGGACGTCGCTCGGCGCGATGCCCGCGCGCTCGTAGGCGTCGCGAATCGCTTGACCTTGGCCGAAGCGACCGGGCGCCATCATGTGCCCGCCGTCGCGGCCGTCGGCGCTGAAGCCGGTTCCCCTAATGACTGCGTGAATCGGGTCGCCGTTCGCGAGCGCGGCGGCGAGTGGCCGCAGCACGACGGCGCCGGCCCCTTCCGCGCGCACGAAGCCGTTCGCGCGGTCGTCGAACGCCTTGATCTTGCCGTCGGGCGCCATCATGCCCACGCGCGACAGCGCGATCATGCCTTCGGGCGTGATGAACACGTTCACGCCGCCAGCAATTGCGGTGTGCGTCTCGCCGCTCCACAGGCTCTGACACGCGAGGTGAACCGAGAGCAGCGAGGTAGAGCAGGCGGTGTCGATGAAGAAGCTCGGGCCGCGCGTGCCGAGCCAGAACGAGATGCGCCCTGACAACACCGAGCCCGTGATGCCCGCAGCGCCCCACACGTCCATGTTGCGGCGGAAGCGATCCTCGCCGAGCACGGCGATGTGCTCGCGCGAGTAGTCCTCGTTCATGCGCCCGAAGATCACGGCCACGCGCTCGCCCATCAGCGCGTCGTGCGGAATGCCGGCGTCGTCGAGCGCGTCGAAGACGACCTCCATCGCGTAGCGCTGGTGCGGCTCCATCGCGACGGCGTCGCGTGGCGAGAGGCCGAACACGAACGGATCGAACAGCTCGGGGTGATCGAGGAAGCCTGCGAGCTTCGACGAGATCTTGCCCGGCGTGCCCGGCCGCGGGTCGTAGATGTCGTCGATGTTGAAGCCGAGCTCGACGCGGTGCTGCGGCGGCTCGCTGATGCCACTGCGCCCCTCGCGCAGCATGCGCCAGAACTGCTCGGGGCCGCGCGCGCCGCCGGGGAAGCGGAGCCCGATGCCGATGATCGCGATCGGCTCCGGAGCGCGCGGGATCAAACGCGCTCCCAGATCAGGTAGCCCGTGGGTGCCTGCGCGTTGATCGTGAGCGGCGGCGTCTCGAGGATCAGGCGGTCGCCGTCGATCTTGAAGATGCGTTCTTGGTCGACCCCGACCCACTGCGGCAGCGACGCGACTTCGACGTGGTGAACGACGCGGTTGCCCTTCGTCTCGAAGCGCCCGCAGTAGGCGTTGAACTGATCGAAGTTCACGTTCTTCGCGGTGTCGGCGAGGTCGCTCGACTGCGGCTTCAAGCGATCCGCGCCCATGAACGCCGCCGACATGAAGCCCTGCGCGTTGTAGAAGAGGTAGCCGCGCGGCCCCTTCCCGAACGGGTACGAGACGTCGCCGTTCGGCATGCGCAGCTCGAACGAGAGCAGCTTCCAGGAGCCGCAAAGCGCGTGGCGGCCAGCGTCGTCGCTCATCCGAACTTCCTCGATGGCTTTAGAGAGAGGTGGTCGCGAGGAGTCTCGGGGGTGGGCTCACTGCGCGCGGCGAAACAGCGTTCGCGCCAAACCAAGGACGCGGATGATGGGCGGATTCACGCGCGCTGTCTGTGCGGCGCGCCCGAAACCGCTGACTCGAAGCCCGCGCGCGTCTAATGCGGGGCGAGTCGATTGGCCCCCACGCGAGACATTCCGGCCGGGCCGAAATGTGTCACCTGGGTAAAGTGCGCCGACCTCGGGAGGGGGGACGCATGGCGGGTGCGGGCGAGTTCTCTCAGCGGCGCGCCGGCAAGGCGGCGACGCAGGAAGCGATCCTCGTGGCGGCGACCCAGCTCTTCATGGAGCGCGGCTACGAGGGCACCACGGTCGCCGACGTCGCGGAGCGAGCGGGCGTCTCGCGCGCGACGGTGTTCTGGCACTTCAGCGACAAGGGCGGGCTGTTCCGCGAGGCATTCGTGCGGCTGTTCGCGCCGTTCCGAGACTCGATGGCGAACGATTTCCACGATCTCCCGGCCCCAAAGCGCCTGCACGAGCAGCTCGGCGCCGCGGAGCTGTTCGCACGCCAGCACGGCGCCGAGCTCGCGGCGTTCCTGCGCTGGGCCTTCGAGTCGCCCGAGCACCGCGAGGGCGTGATCACGGCACTGCTCGACCTCAATCAGCGCTACCAGGGCGTGCTGATCGAGACGGTCGCCGAGATCGCCGGCCCCGAGCGCGACGCGCGCGCCCTGGGCGGCGCGCTTTGGCTCGCGGTCGATGCGAACTTCTTCCTCTCGATCTTCGACAAGAGCGACCGCGGCTTCGAACAACGCGCCGCCGCCGCCCGCGCACTCGCGGACCTGATCATCGCGGACGCGGAGACGAGCCGAGGGGCGGCAGCAGCGAAGTAGGCCCCGCGGGCCCCGGGGACGTTCCGCAAGCAAGTAAAGAAACCCGCAGCTTTACTTTCTTGCGGAACGTCCCCGATTCTACGCGTCCCCGATTCCGCGGGCCGCCTCACCCCTCGCGATCGAGCCGCCACCAGTGCAGCGCGGCGATCACGAGCGCGTGGTCGATCTCGCCGGCGCGGAGTCGCGCCGCGATCTCGCGCTCGGGCACCAGCTCCACCCAGGTCTCCTCGAGCGGGCCGTTGCTCACTTCGGCAACGCGTTCGCAATTCTCGGCGAGATACGTGTGAACGCGGTTGCCGAAGATCGCGGGGTTCGGGTTGGCGACGCCGAGGGGACGCACGCTCGCTGAGGCAAAGCCCGTCTCTTCGAGCAGCTCGCGCGCCGCGGCGAGCTCTGGCGACTCGCCGGGATCGATCAGGCCGCCGGGGATCTCGAGCGTCACGCGGCTCGCGCCGTGCCTCCACTGCCGGACCATCACGACCTCGCCGAGCGCGGTGGTCGCGACCACGTTCACCCAGCTGTCCGCGTCGATCGTGTAGAACGGGTGCGCAGCGGCGGTGTGAGGCGAGCGCGCGGTGGCGCGGTGGACGCGGAAGATGCGGCAATCGTGGAGCAGCTCGCGCGCGACGACCTCCCACGCGGGGGGCTCGCGGCGTGCGCTCACGAGGCGGGCTCGAGCGCGATCTCGACGCCTGAGTCGCCGGGAGATGCCGGCTGCGCCGCGCGGCCTTCGAGCCCACCCGCGTCGCGCGTCATCGCGTTGCCGTCGAGGTCGATGCGCGCCGTCACGTTGAACGGCCCCTGCCACGGCATCTCGGCGATCATGCGGTTCTCGGGGCCCAGCGAGAACTCGAAGGGAAAGCGCGGCGCGGGAACGCGCAGCACCGCGGTCGGCGGCCCGGCCTCGCCGGCACGCGCGATCACGAACAGCGTCGCGCCCGCGGGCGCCTCCACGCCGCTCGCGAGCCGCACGACACCGCGGATCGGCGGCCCCGCGTTCTCGGGCGCCGTCATGCCCGCGACCGCCGGCGACCCCGCTGCAAGCTGCTCGGGCGAGGGCGGCATGTCGCTCGGCGCCATCGCGCGCGTCGCGCCCTCGGGAAAGATCTTGGAGAGGTCGGGCTGCTGGACCTGTTCGTTCGGGTCGTAGGGCTCGACCTTGCGGTGACAGGAGGCGGCGAGCGCGGCGACGAGAAGGGCGAGCGCGAGGCGGCGGATGAGCATGGCGGCGGACCTTAAGGCACGCATCCCGCCCGAACGAGCGCAGCGAATGGCGCGGTGCGGGGCTAGGGTCGCGGACGCGGAGCCTAGGGGTGGGTCGCGAGAGCGATCCTGAGAAAACACCCTCGGAACCTGATCTCGTTGATACGAGCGGAGGGAAGGCTCAGCGGCCGAGGCCGCGCGTCTCCTTCCGCCAACACGAAGGAGTGCGCAATGCCGACTCATCAACTTCCGCCGCTCGGGCACAACCCCTCGTCGCGCGCGCAGGGCACGACACCCGGCAGCTTCGCGAACGTGCCCGACATCGGCGGCCCGCGCAGCTTCAGCTCGCCCGACACGCCGGGCATGCCTCAGCCTTCGGAGAAGACCGCGTGGCACTTCTTGCCGCGCGGCTGGAAGCGCGACGCGGCGACCGGCTTTGCGACTGCGCCGGCGGGCTTCGAGCCTTCGACGCAGCTCGAGTTCGCGCGCCTCGGAGTTGTTACGGCGCAGATGCGCCGCGTCGCCGAGCGCGAGCCGCACCTCACGCCCGAGCAGGTGCGCGACGAGGTCGCCGCTGGGCGCATGGTGATTCCCGCGAACAAGGTGCACCTCGGCTACGCGCTCGACCCGATGGCGATCGGCCGCGCCAGCACGACCAAGGTGAACGCGAACATGGGCGCGTCGCCGATTTCGAGCTCGACCGACGAAGAGGTGGAGAAGCTGCGCTGGGCCGAGAAGTGGGCGGCCGACACCGTGATGGATCTCTCGACCGGCGGAAACCTCGACGCCACGCGCGCCGCGATCATCAGGGCCTCGACCGTTCCGATCGGCACCGTGCCGATCTACTCGATGATCATCGGGCGCAAGATCGAGGATCTCGACGAGCGCATGATTCTCGACGGCCTCGAGCATCAGGCGAAGCAGGGCGTCGACTACATGACCGTGCACGCGGGCGTGCTGCAGGGGCACCTGCCGTTCGTGCAGCGGCGGCTGATCGGCATCGTGTCGCGCGGCGGCTCGCTGCTCGCGAAGTGGATGATCACGCACGGCAAGCAGAACCCGATGTACACGCTGTGGGACGACATTTGCGAGATCCTGCGGCGCTACGACGTGACGTTCTCGATCGGCGACGGCCTGCGCCCCGGCGGCCTCGCGGACGCGACCGATGCCGCGCAGCTCGGCGAGCTCGAGACGCTCGGCGAGCTCACCGAGCGCGCCTGGCAGCACGGTGTGCAGGTGATGGTCGAGGGTCCGGGGCACGTGCCGTTCGATCAGATCGAATACAACATGAAGCTGCAGCGCCGGCTCTGTCACGGCGCGCCGTTCTACGTGCTCGGGCCACTCGTGACGGACATGTTCCCCGGCTACGACCACATTACGAGCGCGATCGGCGCGACGGCCGCCGCGTATCACGGCGCCGCGATGCTCTGTTACGTGACGCCGAAGGAGCATCTCGGGCTCCCAAAGAAGGACGACGTGAAGCAGGGCTGCGTCGCCTACAAGATCGCGGCGCACGCGGCCGACGTGGCGCTCGGCATTCCCGGCGCGCGCGATCGCGACGACGAGCTGACGAAGGCGCGCGCCGCGCTGAACTGGGAGCGCCACTTCGAGCTGTCGTTCGATCCCGATCTCGCGCGCGCGTACCACGACGAGGATCTCGACGTCGACACCGACTTCTGCGCGATGTGCGGGCACGACTGGTGCTCGGTGCGCATCAGCAAGGAGATCAACCAGTTCGTGAGCGGCAAAGACGAGAAGTACGCGTGGGCGTCGCCGAAGATCTCCGCGGCCCTCACCAGCGAGCAGAAGGCGGTGCTGGAGAAACGCGGCGTGCTGTCGGCCGCGGAGATCCACCGCCTCGCGAGCAAGACGCGCGCGAAGGTCGGCGCCGACCACGGCGAGAAGGCGGCGTGCCACAGCGACGTCGCATCGCCCGAAGAGGCGCAGCGCCTGCAAGGCGATCCAGCCTAACAACTCGCGTGAGCCGAGAAGCAAAGCCACGAGGCGCGTGAACGCCTCGGGGCTCGCGGCTTCCGGACCTCACCCCCCAGCTCGGTCCGGTTACGTGGTCGTAACTTCGGCCGATCTGCGCTCGTCTTGAGTGAAATTTTCGGAGATTGCGCGATGGCTGCGCAGCGGCTGCTCACGGAAGATGAGATTCCTGCGTACATCCGAGGCCTTGGGCTCGCGCAGGCGGGTGAGCCGGTCGCGGTTTCGGGCGCCGGGGACGGCAACATCAACTGGGTGCGGCGCGTCTCGATTGGCGGCGCGCGCCCGCGCTCGTTCGTGCTGAAGCAGGCGCGCCCTGCACTCGAGCGCTTCCCGCAGTACGCGGCGCCCACCGAGCGCCTGCTGTGCGAGGCGCGCTGGTTCGAGCTTGCGGCGCCGCACGACCGCGACGCGATCTGCCCGCGCGTGCTCGCGCTCGACGAGACGAACCGTGTGCTCGCGCTCGAAGATCTGACCGGCGCCGAGCGCCTCGACGCCGCGTTGTCGCGCGGCGCAGAGGTGGCGTCGCGCATGGAGTCGCTCGCACGCTTCCTCGCGCGCGTGCACGCGGCGACCGAGCGCGACGCTTCGCTTCCTGCGCGCTTCCAGAACGACGCGATGCGCCGCCTCCACGGCGACCACATCTTCGCGCTGCCGTTTCAGCCGAACGACTTCGGCCGAACAGCTCGCGTCGAGGACGCGGCGCGTGAAGCGCGCGGCGACGTCGCACTCGTTGCCGCTGCTGCGCGCGCCTACGCGCGTTACCTCGCGCCGACGGGCGCGCTCGTTCACGCCGACGTGCAGGCCGGCAACATCCTCTTGCCCGAGGCGGGCGGCGTGAAGCTACTCGACGCCGAGATCGCGCACGCGGGCGACGCGGCCTTCGACCTCGGCACGCTGCTCGCGCACGTCGCACTGCCCGCCATCGCGCGCGGCGACGACGCGAGCGAGGTCGTGGCGCGCGCGCGCGAGGCCTATCGCCGCGAGCGCGGCGCAGACGAAGCGTTGCTCGCGCGCGCGCAGCAGTACGGCGGCTTCGAGCTGATTCGCCGCACGATCGGCGCGGCGCGCGTCGCCGCGGTCGCGAGTGATGAAGCGAGCCTGCGCGTGCTTGCGGCAGGACGCGCGTGGGTGCGCGATTCCGGTTAGCGCCTACTCGCGCTCGATCCCCGGCTCATCGACGTCTGCCCAGTGAATCCGCTCGTAGTCGAAGGCGCCGCTCTCGATCACGTTGAACTTCACGACCTCGAAGTACGGCGAGAGGTCGAAGTCGCGGGGCGTGAGGAGCGTCGGGTGGCGCATGCGGAACAGGCCCGTGAAGTGCTCGCTCTCGTGGCCGAGCACGTGACCGAGTAGGCCCGCGCGCCGGCCGTCGGGCGCAGCGTCGGGAAACTCGACCTGCGGCAACACGGGGAAGCCGACGCTGCCGAACAGGCGACCGAGCAGGCTCGAGCAGATCACCTCGGTGGGCTGCCCGCTGCCGAAGTGAAGTGCGTCGCGGCGGAAGCGGTGCGGGACGATCTGCGCAGGGAGCAGGTATCGCATCAGATCGAGCACGTTGCGCAGGTCGTAGCGCCAGCCGAGCGTGCCGATCGCATCTTCGAGGATGCGCTTCAGGTGCTCGGGCCGCAGGCGGTGCGGGCGGACGATGCGGACGTTGTAGTCGATGTACTTGGCGAGGGGCGCCACGACGACGCCGCGCGGCAGTGCCTCGACCAGGAGGTGCTCCGCGTCCGGGCCGAACTCGCGGCGCGTGCGCTCGGCGAGCTCGCCGCCGTGACGCAGCAGCTCGTCGCCCACATACAGCGCGGCGTGCGACCAGCTGCTCTGCGTCAGGTACTTGATCACGACCGAGATGCGGTTGTCGCCCTCGACCAGCACCACGTCGCCTTTGCAGATGTTGCGGCGCAGCGCGTGCGGGTCGTTCCAAACGCGCTGCTCGTACGCCGGCGCTGGCTCGGTGAGCCAGTCGAGCAGGCGCCCTGTGAGCCACGCACGCAGTGTCATGAGGACCTCGGCGCGCGCTTCGGCAGGAAGTCACTCGAGAGTGAGCCGTCGCTTGCGGCTGAGGCTCGCAAACACGCGAAAAGACGCGGTTTTTCCGTAGCCTTCCCTGGGGGCCTCGGTTATGATGCTCCACTCAACTGAGATTGTCCTTTAGTTTCGAGGATTTACGGGCGCTCGCGCACGCGGACTCTGGAAACGAACGAAGGCCGAGAGAAGAGCGCCGGAGCTAGCAATGGATGTCAGGATCAAGGCGAATCTCGCGTTCACCATCAGCGGGCCCGCCCTCGAGGACGCGATGGCGGAGTACGACGAGCTCACGGTCGAAGGACTCGTGAAGGAGATCCTGGACAAAGCGATCGCCTGCGACTCGATCTCGGTCGAGGTGATCGAGGGCCCGAACACGCTCGAGGACTACGACGCACAGGGCAGCTAGCGAGACTTCGCTCGGCTCTCGTCAGCGGCTGTCAGCCTCGAACAGCGCGAGTTGAAGCGGGCGCCGCGCGGAAGCGTCCGCGCCAGCGAGCCGCGTGGTCGTGCGAGGCGCGCCGCGCATGACGCGATGCGGCAGCGCCGGAGCCAGCGGTCGCGCGCGTTGCTCGGCGCCAGGCCGGTAGATCCGCACCGCCCGCGCGTGCTCGAGGATCTCGCGGTAGAGCCTCTTGAAGCGCGCGCCGTGATTGAAGTGGCGTAGGTGCGCGAGCTCGTGGCAGAGCGTGTTCACGAGGCTCGAGTATGCGAGCGGCCCTCCGCTCGTGGCGTGCGTCAGCCGAATGCGGATCGTGCCGTCGGCAAAACACACGCCGTAGCGGCGCTTCACGCGCGGGAGCTCCGCCTCGATGGCGCGGTACTGGAGCCCGAAGCGCGCCGCGAGCGCGGCGCCATCGCGATTCAGCTGGGCGAGAATCTCCGACGGCGGCTTCACGGCGCCGCAGCATCTCGGCAGCGCGAGCTCCGGTCAAGTAAGTTGCGCCGGTGACCTTTTCGCTGCCGATCTTCCCGCTCGCGGGCCCAGCGCTTTTCCCCCACTGCGCGGCGCCGCTGCACATCTTCGAGCCGCGCTATCGCGCCATGGTGGCCGACGCGATCGCGGGCGAGCGGCGCATCGGCATGGTCACGGTGCGCAGCGACGCGCTGGGCGAGATGTCCGGGGATCCGCCGGTGTTCGCGATCGGCTGCGCGGGCTTCATCGCGCAGCATCAGCGCCTCGCGGACGGCCGGTACCTAATCACTCTGCAGGCGACCTCGCGCTTCCGCATCGTGAGCGAGCTGCCGCGGCCCGCGGACCGGCTCTATCGCATCGGCAAGGTCGAGCTGTTAGGGGAAGAGCTCGGCGACGAAGCGCGCGCGCGAGCGCAGCGCGACGAAGTCGTACGCGAGCTGCGCGAGCTGCTCGGCGATGCCGGCGCTGGAGGCGAGCTCGATCTCGCGCGCATCGAGCAGCTCGAGCTCGGGCGCTTTGCCGGCGAGATCTGCCAAGCGCTGCAGCTGCCTGGCCCCGAGAAGCAGGCGCTGCTCGAGGCCGCGACGACCGAGCAGCGGATTGAACGGCTTGCGCAGACGCTCGCCTTCTATCGGACACTGAGCCGCGCGCCTGGGGGCGACGGCGCCACGCTGCACTGACTTACCGCTTCGATCGGCCCCTCAGAAATCCTCAAATTCACACGAAAATTCTTGAATCGGAGCCGATTCACCGATTTCAAAGCGCGCGCTAATTCGGCGGGTGACACCAAACTGCGGCGGCGGCGGTGCCCTCACGAAAGCGGCCGAACCCCGTGTCCGACGGTCGTTTTTTGGGAAGCAAACAGCGGTTCCCTAAGTGCTGAAACGGTTTTTCGGTTGAACCGCTTTGGTGTAGGCCCCTCCGCAGGTTCGGGGGTCGAGCGCTTTGCCGGGCTCGCGGAGAAGTGGTCTACTTCGACGCCTTTTGACGGTTTCCGGCGGGCCCAACCGGCGGAATCCGTCGATTTCACCCCCAAACCCCTTCTCGCACCCCCGGACCCCGGATGCCCTCGCCTCTCACGGCATGGGATGGCGCGCTTGCGCGCCTCTCGGCCGAAACGCCTCCGCTCGCCCTGAAAGCGTGGATCCTGCCCCTCGGGATTCATGCTGACGGGGACACCCTGGTGCTCACGGCGCCGACGAGCTTTCACGCCGAGCGGGTGCGGTCGCGGTTCTCGAGCGCGATCGAGATGCACCTCGCCCAAGAAGGCGTCGCAATTCCGCTGCGAATCGAGGTGGGGAGCGAGGCTGCGCCCGTGCGGGAGCCCGCTGCCGGCGCGGTCGGTCTACGTCCGAACGCTCTTTCCGAAGCGGCGCCTTCGCGCGCGCTGATGGTCCGCGTCGAGGCGCCGCTGGCTCCGGCCGCGCAGCTCGCGCTGCCGCACACGTTCGACACGTTCGTGGTCGGGCCCGGCAACGCACTCGCCCGCGAGGCGTCCTTCGCGCTCGCGCGCGGCCGCACACTCGGCGCCGGCACGCTCTTCCTCGCGGGCCCGCCTGGCATCGGGAAGTCGCACCTCGCGCGCGCGGTCGTGCACGAGGCGCGCGCGAACGGCTCCGAGCGCGCGCTCTACGCCTCCGCCGAGTCGTTCACGAGCGAGCTGATGTCGGCGATTCGCGCGAACGAGACGCCGGCGTTTCGTCGCCGCTATCGACGCGAGTGCGACCTGCTCGTGATCGAAGACGTGCAGTTCTTTGCGGGCAAGAACGCGACGCAGCTCGAGCTCTTCCACACCGTCGAGCACCTGCGCCTCGTCGGCGCGCGCGTCGTGCTCACCGCCGATCGCCTGCCGCGCGACATCGCGCGCTTCGACGCGCGGCTCGCCTCGCAGCTCGCGAGCGGTCTCGTCGCCGAGATGGATCCGCCCGACCGCGAGCTGCGCCGCGACATTCTGCGCGACCGCGCCGCGCGCGGCGGCTTCCGCATTCCCGACGATTGCCTCGAGCTGCTCGCCGACACGGTGCACGGCAGCGTGCGCGACCTCGAGGGCGTGCTCATGCAGCTCGTCGCGAGCTCGGCGCTGCTCGGGCGCAAGATCGATCGCGCGCTCGCGGAGAGCGCGCTGCGCAAAGTCGCCGGCCCGAGCGGCGCCGCGCACTCGATCGATGAAGTGATCGACTGCGTCGCGCAGTTCTCCGGCCTGCGCCGCGCCGACCTCGCGAGCCGCTCACGCCGCCGCGCAACGCTGCGGCCGCGCCAGCTCGCGATGTACCTGTGCCGCCAGCTCACCGACGCCAGCCTCAGCGAGATCGGCCGCGCGCTCGGCCGCGACCACCCCGCCGTCGCCAACGCCCTGCGCGCCATCGAACGCGCCCTCCTCGAACGCGCCCCCCTCCGCTACCAGGTCGAAGAGCTCTCCGCGCGCCTCCAACGACGCCGCAGCTAGCGCGAGCAGGGTCTCTTCTCCGCCTGACTCGCCGACGCGCACTCCCCTCAAAGCGGGAGGATCCTCGAAGTCGAACGCTCCACCGGAGCAGGTCGGCCGAGGCCGCAAGCAAAGCGCGCAGCAAACCGCGGAGTCCTCGACGCGGTTTGCGAAGTCAACAAGGAAAAGGGGAGGCGCTGTCTCCTGACCGCCTACTTCCCGGCGTGACTCGCTGCCTCAATACGCTCCTTCACCCGCGCCACTCCAGCCTCCCCGCGGAAGCGCGACGGCCCCGCCATCGGGCGCAGGTGCTCGGGCTCGAGCGAGGGCGGATCCTGCGCGGGGTCGTCGAAGCGCCGCAGCACCTTGTAGGTCGTGCTGCGCTCGACGGGCGTGCGGCCCATCTCGCGGATCAGGCGGCGCATCTCCTCGGGCGCGAGGTTCTCGCCGAAGTCCGCGCCGGACTCGCGGCTGATCGACTCCTCCATCAGCGTGCCGCCGAAGTCGTTCGCGCCAGCTGTCAGGGATACCTGCGCGAGCTTCGGCCCCATCTTCACCCACGACATCTGCACGTTCTGGATGTGCGGGCGCAAGAACAGGCGCGACACCGCGATCATCTTCAGGTCTTCGGCCGCCGACGGGCCGGGCCGCGTGATGTCGACGTGGCCGAGCGTGTTCTTCTCGTGAATGAAGCCGAGCGGCACGAACTCGGTGAAGCCGCCCGTCTCCTTCTGAATGTCGCGAATCGTGCCAAGGTGCTTCGCGACGTGGTGCGGCTTCTCGAGGTGCCCGTACATGATCGTCGCCGTCGAGCGCAGCCCGACGCGATGCGCGGTCTTCACGATCTCGATCCAGCGGTCGGTCATCAGCTTGTTAGGTGAGAGCTGGCGGCGGACCGAGTCGTCGAGGATCTCCGCCGCGGTGCCGGGGATCGTCCCGAGGCCCGCTTCCTTCAACCACGTCAGCAGCTGCTCGAAGGACCAGCCGCTCTGCTTCTGCATGAAGCTGATCTCTTCCGGCGAGTACGCGTGGATGTGCAGCTGCGGGTACTTCGCCTTGATCGAGGTGAGGATCAGCTTGTAGTGGTGTTGGTCCTTGTGCGGGTCGATGCCGCCTTGGATGCACACTTCGGTCGCGCCGCGTGAAACCGCGTCGTCGCACTTCGCGAGGATCTGCTCCATCGAGCGGTCGTAGGCGTCGTGCTCGTCGCGGTGGCGCGCGAATCCGCAGAACGAGCAGCCGACGTAACAAATGTTGGTGAAGTTGATGTTGCGGCACACCACGAACGAGACGTCGTCGCCTTTGTCGGCCTTGCGCGCGGCATCCGCGGTGAGGAGCAGCGCGGTGTAGTCCGCGCCCTGCGCCGCGAGCAGCGCGATCGCGTCTTCGTGCGTGAGCTCGCGGCCCGCGAGCGCGCCCTCGAGCAGCCGCGCGAAGTCGGGCTTCACGTCCGAGAGGAGTCGCTCCAGCATCAGGCAGCCTCCAGGCTCATGCGCGGGCGCGCGTAGAAATCGCCGGTCGCCGCGCGCTGCACGGCCTCGTACACGTTCGGCTCGAAGAACTCGGGCTTGCGCGCGTGGCGCGGATACACCGGCAGGCGCTCGACGAGGCGCTTGCCGTGCGCCTCGGTGCGCGCGCGCAGATCGCGCAGCGCAGGCCACGGCGCTTCGGGGTTGATGAAGTCGACCGTCACCGGCGAAACGCCGCCCCAGTCGCTCACGCCGGCGGCGAGCAGCTCGCCGAACGACTCGGGCGAGAGATTCGGCGGCGCCTGCACGCTGATCTCGCGCCCCAGCACGAGCCGCGCGAGCGCCGACCAGTCCGCGACCTCGGCGTCCGTCACCGCCGCCGCCCAGCGCATGCGCGTGCCGGGCTTCGGGTGGAAGGGCTGGATGATCGCTTCTTGGATGTGCCCGTAGCGATCGTCGAGCTCGCGCATCGCGATGAGTGTGTCGACGCGCTCCTCGAGATTCTCTCCGATCCCTAACAACATGCCCGTGGTGAACGGAATCTTCAGCTCGCCCGCCTCGGCGTGCATGCGCAGCCGCAGCGCCGGGTCTTTGTCGGGCGCGTACTGATGCGCCATGCCCTTGCCGCGCAGGCGCGGGCTCACGGACTCGAGCATCAGGCCCATCGACGCGTTCCAGTGGCGCAGCGCCGCCATCTCTTCCTGCGTGAGGATCCCGGCGTTCGTGTGCGGGAGCATTCCGCCCTCGAACGAGACGCGGCAGCCCTGCACGAGATACTCCGCGGTGCTGCGGTAGCCGACGCCCGCAAGCCACTCGCGATACGACCGGTAGGCGATCTCGGGCTTGTCGCCGAGGCAGAACAGCGCCTCGATGCAGCCCGTGCGCACGCCGCCGCGCGTCACGTCCGCGACTTCTTCGAGCGTGTAGGTCTTCGCCTCGGGCGAATCGTCCTGCTTCGCGAACGTGCAGTAGGCGCAGCGGTCGCGGCACAGGTTCGTGAGCGGGATGAAGACGTTGCGCGAGAACGTGACCGCGTCGCCGAGCACGCGGCGCGTGCCCTCCGCCGCCGCCTCGAACACGGCGCCGCGCACGCTCGCGTCGCGCATGTGCTCCGCGAGCCAAACCGCATCGGCGCGGGCGAGCCGCCCCGCTTCGAGGGCGTCGCGGGAAATGGCTTGCGCTTGCGCGGAGTCGGGGGAGGTCACGGGGAGCCCAGCATAACCCGCATGTCGGGGTGTCTCGCGCGGCCGGATGGATGCGGGTAGGGCCCGCCGCCGTTTGGTGTCACCCGCGACCGCACTACTTCCCGTCCGCGATCCCCACCCACTCGCGCAGCTGCGCGGGGTCGGTGCGGTGCAGGAAATCGCCCGCCGGGAGCCCACTCCCGTGCTCGCGGATGGCGCGCGCGAGACCTACCAGCGCGGGCACCATCTGCTCCTCCGCGATGCGCGCGTACAGCGTGTGCGCGAGGCGCTCGCCGTTGCGCGCGCCGCCGACCAGGATCACGTGGTCGTTCTTGCCGTAGCCGAAGATGCCGATCTCGGCGGACGGCGGGCGGGCGCAGTTGTTGGGGCAGCCCGTCATGCGGATCACGATGTCGACGTCGCCGAGGCCCGCGGCTTCGACCTCGTCGATGTAGTGCGGGAGGATGTTCTCGGCGTCAGTCATCGCGAGCCCGCAGGTCGGCTTCGCGGGGCAAGCCATCGCGTTCGCGCGCACGCGCGACACCGCCTTGCGCGCGCCGTGCGCGTCGAGGATGCGCTCGACGCTCGCGGCGTCCGGCGCATCGCACAGGATCAGATCCTGCTGCGGCGTCAGCACGACGGCGCAGCCGAGCTTCTCCACCGCTTCGCGCACGGCCTTGCGCTGCGCGCCCTTCAGGCGCCCGTTCTCGACGGAGACGCCGTAATAACCGCGTCCGCCGCGCTGCGCGTGCCAGCCGAGGTGAAGCTGCATGTCGGCGATGCGCACGGGCGCTGCGTCCTCGAGCGCGAGGCCGAAGCGCTCGCGCAGCTCCTTCTTCACCGCGTCGACGCCGAGCCGGCGCAGCGTGTACTTCCAGCGCGCCTGCCTGCGGTCGCCGCGCTCGCCGTTCTCCTTCTGGATCAGCACGATTGCGCGGCAAGCGGCGACCACGTCGCTTCGCGCGATGCGCCCCAGGTGCTCGCCCAGCAGCGGCGCGGTCTTCGGGTTGTTGTGCGTCATCCCGAGCCCGCCGCCGGTGTAAAAGTCCCAGCGCTCGCCGCGCTCGTCCGCGGGCACGAGCCCGACGTCCTGCGTGCGCACGTCCACCGAGCCGTCGCGCGGGTGCGCGATCCCGATCTTGAACTTGCGCGGCAGGTACTGCGCGCCGTAGATCGGCTCGTCCGTGTTCACGGGCGCTTGGTTCCGACCCTCGGCGTCAGACACGAAGATCTGGAAGTACGACGAGCTGCGCGGCGTCAGCTCCGCGGCGATGTCGTGCGCGAGCGCGAGGCCGCCGGGCGCGCAGCTCGGATCCAGCGCGTCGATCGGCGACGCCATCACGTTGCGATTCACGTCGCCGCAGGCGGAGACGGTCGCGCCGTCGCGGTAGTGGCGGTTCAGGTGCCGCATCAGCGGCGCGAGCTTCGGTCCGTAGACGCGGTGGTACTGGATCGCCTGGCGCGAGGTGAGGCGCAGCGTCCCGTCCGCGAACTGATCGGCTGCATCGTCGAGCGCGAGCCACTGCTTCGGAGAGAGCTTGCCGCCCGCCGGATTCTTGATCCGCACCATGAAGAAGTAGTCGTGCGTCTTGCGCCCGCGCTCGCCGCGGCCCTGCTGCTTATAGATCCCGAAGAACTTGGACAGCTCCTTGGCCGTTCCCGAGATCGACTGCTCCTCGCCCGAATCGAGCTTCTGGACCTCGTCGAGGAAGCTGTGCGTCGCCTTCCCGTCCGCGACGAAGAACAGCCCGCGGCTCTCGACCTTGATGCGCTCGTTGTCGGACATCTCCGCGAGCGACGCGGTCTTCAGCGAGGCGACCGGCCTGGGCTCTGCGGACATCGAGGGGTCTCCGGGGAAGCGGCGCACCCTATCGGATGCCCCTAGGGCGAGCCACGAATCCCGACCTGCGCGCCTGTGAATCGCGGGCGAGGAGACGCGGTCCCGCGTGCTGGCGCCTCGATCGGCACGAAAGCGGAGGCAGAAGCCGCCTTCCATCCGGGGTTGAAGGGTTCATTTGCACGCAAGTTGCGGTCAAGAGGGCTTGCGGGGATGCCGATTCAAACCGCGACGTTGACTCGACACCGATCAGCCGCACGCCGCTCATCGCGTGGCTCCGCCAGAGCCTCGCGCGCGATCTCGCCGTGCTCGTGGTCGGGCTGTGCCTGGTCGCCGCAATCGTCACCGCGCTGACGTCGCGTGAGGTGCTAGACACCGCAGTTCGCCACGGCGTTCGTGCGGAGCTCGAGCGGGAGTTCGATCGTGCGCAAACCGCACTGCAGCTCTCGCGAAGACAAGAGTTCGAGGGAGCGAACGTAATCGCGCGCGACGATCTGCTGCTCGAATGCCTCGCACGCGGCAGCGAAGGGCACAGCGCCTTGCGGGCGCGGCTAGAGGTGCTGTTCGCGCGCGAGCCCGAAGCCATCGGCTTTGCGCTGGCTCGGCCCGGCGCGCGCGAGCCCTTCGTCATGGTCGGCCAGTGGGGCCGCTCGCACTGGCAGTTCGCGCTCGCACAGCGCACCTCCGCGGGCAGCTCCGTTGCCGCGACAGAGGTCGAAGGCGCTCCGATCGACCTCGCGCGGATCGCGATTGCGACGCGCGACGGGTCCGTGCTGCTGTGGATCGCGTTCGATCCGCTGCGCGCACTCGACGTGCTCTACGACGAGGGCCAGATCGACGCCGCGATCACGGGCGCGCGAGGAGACAAGCTCGCCGGCTCCCTCGCCGCGTCTGCGCTCACGCGCGAGATCGGCTTCCGCGACGCCAAAGGATCCGATGGCGCACCGCTGCTCGTGCTGCGTCGCGAGCTCGCCGGAACGCCGTGGCAGCTCGTCATCGCGCGTCCGCTGCCCGCGCTTCCGGCAAACACGCTGCTCAGCCTCGTGCTCGGGAGCGTTCTCACGGCGGTCGTCGCCGGGGGCCTCGCGTTCGGCGTCGGCGCGTGGCGCCTGCGCCCGCTGCTCGATCTCGCCGAGGGCGCGGGCCGGCTCGCCGGCGGCGACTTCAACGTGCGCATGCCCGTGAGCGAAGCGCACGACGAGGTGCAGACGCTCGCGCGCGCGTTCAACGACATGGCCGCGCAGCTCGAGGGCCAGCGGCGTGCGCTCGAGGAGCGCAACCGGGATTTGTTACGGGCGAACGAGGTACTCGAGCAGCTCTCGATCACCGACGGACTCACCCACCTCCACAATCACCGCCACTTCCACGACCAGTTCTCGCGCGAGGTGAAGCGCGCCGACCGCAGCGAGCAGCCGCTTTGCCTGCTGCTCGTCGACATCGACGACTTCAAGCTGCTGAACGACCGCTACGGCCACGCTGCGGGCGACCGCGTGCTCGCGGCGGCCGCTCAGCTGATCAACCTGCAAATCCGCGAGTCGGACTACGTCGCCCGCTACGGCGGAGAGGAGTTCGCGCTGCTCCTGCCACACACGCCCCTCGAAGGCGCCACCGCGCTCGGCGAGAAGATTCGGACCGCGATGTCGGAGCACGAGTTCCCGATCGAGGAGCGCGACATCGTCGTGCGCGTGACGGTCTCCGTGGGTGTCGCGCTCTACTCCACGACCACCGACGAGACCTTCGATGCCGCCGATCGCGCGCTGTACGAGGCGAAGGCCGCGGGCAAGGACTGCGTCTTCACGGCGGCGCCGCTCGATCGGACGCCGGCTCCATCTCCGCTGAAGCGCCGCCGCTGAAGATCCCTAATAGGTCTTCGGCTCTCGCCGATAGCGAGGCCGCGGCTCGCCCGGCGGCTGCGTGCGCCAGCGGCGGTGCGCCCACGTCCACAGCTCCGGCGCAGCGCGGATCTCCGCCTCGACCGCGCGGGTCATCTGCCGCACGTTCGCGGCGAGCGATGCGTCGTCGTCGCGCGAGCGCTCGATGTCGAGCGCGGGGTAGAAGCGCGCGACGTGGCGCGCGGGATCCATCGCGTCTCGGTGCAAGAACATCGGCACGATCGGCGCGCCGGTGGACATCGCGAGCTGCGCGGGGCCGCTGCGCGTGCAGGCGAGCCTTCCGAGGAACGGGACGAAGATTCCCTCGTCCGCGCCCACGTTCTGGTCGAGCAGCAGCGCGAGCAGGCTGCCCTTGCGCAGCGCGCGCACTACGCCCAGCGCGGCGCTCCCGCGCGGCAAGTACGTCGCGCCGCTCTCGGCGCGGCGGGCGACGATCACCTCGTCGAGCCCCGCGTCGTCGCGCACGCGGTGGACGACGGTGAGCGGGTAGCCGCGCGCGGTGAGCACGGCGGCGAAGAGCTCCCAGGAGCCGAAGTGCGCGGTCATCACGATCACGCCGCCGCCGGGCGCCGCAGCGCGCGCCGCGTCGAGATGTTCGAGGCCCTCGAAGCGCACGCGCGCGAGCACCTGCTCCGGCGAGCGGCGCCCGAGCCACGCGAGCTCGACCAAGCTGCGGCCGAGATTCTCGAACGAGCGCACGAGCCCGCGCGTTCGCCGAGCTTCGCTCCACTCGGGAAACGCGATGCGCAGATTGATCCGCGCGTCGCGCGTGCGCGGCAGCCCGAGGCGCGCCCAGCTGCGGCCGGCAAACGCGCCGAGCGCGAGCGCCGCGTCGTCGGGCAGCTGCGCAACCGCCCATAACAACCCACGCGCAGCGACGCCTCGCAGGCTGGATCGCGGCGGCTCCTTCGCGTCGCGAGCGCTCAGACGAGCCCCAGCGAGCGCTCGAACTCCTCGAGCTCCGCCCACACCTCGCGATCGATCGCGCGGAAACGCTCGATCGCGTCGTCGAAGCGATCCGGCGTGCCGTCTGCCGCCGCGAGCTCGCGGCCCTTCTTGCGGATCCAGTCGATGTGCCAGCCCTCGTCCTGGCTGACCGCCCGCAGGACCTCGAGCGTCTGCTCGTCGACGCCGGGGCGATTCAGATGCTCGTGGTACCGACGCAGCGCGCGCTGCTCGACGACGACCGTGAGCGCGAGCAGGTCCACGGGATGGCGCGGAATGCCGGCGCGCTTCCCGATGCGTACCTGATAACCGTCCTCGACCGGCAGCGGCGCAGCGCCCATCGCGCGGATGCGCTGCGTCCAAAGCCACGCGTGGCGCGTCTCGTCGGCGAGGTGCTCCGAGAGCAGCAGCTGCGACTCACCGTCGGGCAGCATGCGCAGCATGCGATAGATGAGATTCGAGCCGCGCAGCTCCGCGTCGCGGTAGTACGAGAACAAAACCAGCAGCGGATCGGGCTTCGCGGGGGGCGCTTGCATCGTGAATCCAGCAGCGCCGGAAGAGGGGCGCGGCGCCGCAACATAGCCGCGCGCTCAGAGCGCGAGGTGCATGCGGAAGTGCGGTCCGATGCCGGCGATCTCGAAACGCTCGCCCGTGGCGACGAAGCCCGCACGCAAGTAGAAGCCGAGCGCCGCCTCGCGCGCGTTGCACCACACGAGCGCCGCTCCGCGTGCGCGTGCTTCGGCAACGCAGGCCGCGAGCGCCGCCGCGCCGTAGCCCGCGCCGCGCACGTTCGGGTGGCTCGCCATGCCGCGCACTTGGCAGGCGCGCCCCGCGCGCTCGGGGTGCGGTGAATCCAGCAGCGTCGCGACTGCGAGCAGCTCGTGGTTGCGGAACGCGCCGAAATGCACGGCGCTGGGCGCGTCGTCGCCGGGGAACGCCGTCTCCTCGAAAGGGCGACCCGGGCGCAGTACGAGGTGGCGCAGGGGACGTACGTCCTCGGCCGAGACGCGGCGGACCTCGCTCACGCGCGCTGCCGGCGGATGCGCCGCGGGGGCACTTCTCTCGGCTGGATTCCGCGAAGCTTGCTCATGCGCCGCGCTGCCGGCGGATGCGCCGCGGGGGCACTTCTCCCGGCTTCATTCCGCGAAGGCTTGCTCATGCGCCGCGCTGCCGACGGATCCGCACGCCGGCGTGCTCGAGCACGCCCGCGAACGGCTTCGACTTGCGCACGCTCACGGTGACGGCGTCGACCTCGAACTTCGCGAGCAGCGCGCCCGCGATGCGCTCCGCGAGCGCCTCGACGAGGCGGTGATCCTGCCCCGCCGCGACGGCCTCGATCGCGTCGTACACCGCCTTGTAATCGATCGTGCTCGCGATGCGGTCGCTGCGGCCTGCCGCGCGCAGGTCGCGCTCGAGCGCGACATCGAGCAGCACGGGCCGCCGCATGCGCCGCTCCGCCGCCGTCACGCCGAGCGCAGCCGGAATCTGCACGCCCTCGAGCAAGATCTCGTCCGCCACGCCGCGCCTCCGCTGGCCGGCACCTTACCTCGCACATTCGCGCGAATGTCCGGCCGCGCGCGTTGTACGTTGCGCGCCTCATTTCGCGAGGGAGAGGCGATGCAGTTCGAGGACGTTCGAGCGCGCGAGGCGAAGTACATCCTGCCCGTCGCCGCGCGCATGCCGGCGGCGCTCGTTTCGGGGCGCGGCTCGCGCGTCACCGATGTCGAGGGCCGCGAGTACGTCGACCTCACTTCGGGCTGGGGCGTGTGCGCGATCGGCCACTGCCACCCCGCGCTCGTGAAGGCGATCGCCGACCAAGCCGCGCGCCTGATGCAGACCACGAACGTCTACTACACGCTTCCGCAGCTCGACCTCGCCGAGGCGCTCGCCGAAATCACGCCGGCGCGCATCACGCGCTCGTTCTTCGTGAACTCCGGCACCGAGGCCGTCGAGGGCGCGCTCAAGCTCGCGCACCGCGCCACCGGCCGGCGCAAGTTCATCAGCACGAACAACTCGTTCCACGGCCGCACGCTCGGCGCGCTGTCCGTGATCGGGCAAGCGAAGCACCGCGATCCGTACCGCGCGCTGCTGCCCGAGCCGGTGAACGTCCCGTTCGGGGATGTCGAGGCCGCCGCGCGCGCGATCGACACGGAGACCGCCGCGTTCATCGTCGAGCCCGTGCAGGGCGAGGGCGGCGTGAACCCCGTGCCGCCGGGTTACCTCGCGCGACTGCGCCAGCTCTGCGACGCGAGTGGCGCGCTGCTGATCCTCGACGAAGTGCAGACCGGCATCGGCCGCACGGGCAAGATGCTCGCGCTCGAGCACGACGCGGTCGTTCCCGACGTACTCACGCTCGGCAAGGGTCTCGGCGGCGGCTTCCCCGTCGCCGCCTTCCTGTGCACCGAAGAAGTCGCTGCGACCGTGAAGCTCGGCGACCACGGCGGCACCTACGTCGGCAACCCCGTCGCGTGCGCCGCCGCGCTCGCCACGCTGCGCGTCGTGCGCGAGGACAAGCTCGTAGAGCGCGCCGCAGCGGTGGGCGATCGCCTGCTCGCGAAGCTCGCGCGCTTCGCCGCCGAGCACCCCGAGCACGCCACCGAAGCGCGCGGCCGCGGTCTCTTGTTAGGGCTCGTGCTGCGCGACACCGATCGCGCGGCGACGCTCGCCAAGCGCGCGCTCGCGGAGGGGGTGCTCGTCAACGTGACGGCCGGCAACGTGCTGCGCCTCTTCCCGGCGCTGAACATCCCCGAGGACGAGCTGAACGGGGCGGTGGAGACGGTGCTGAAGTTGGTGCGGAGTTAAACGCGAACGCTCATCGCCCGGGCAGCAGAGTCCCGTCGCCCGCGAACAGTCTCCGCTCGAAGTTCAGAGTCGCCGGGACTCGCTCGGAGAAGAGGCGCTGTTTCATCGTGCGCCCCTAAGCCACTCGCCGAGTTTCTCGGTGGAGAACGCAATCCCGACGGCGAATCTGGGAAGAAGGCCCGTCACGCCGAGGAATGCAATGACCCCAATCAACCAGGCGTTCTCGGAAACGAGTCTGTCTGCGAGTCGCGTCCACAAGAGCCACAGCGCCCAGCACCCGACCGCCGCACCGGAGAAGTTGAGTACCCACTGATGCAGTGCCTGCCAACGGTTCGTGGCCCACAGCATTCGGAACGTGGACCTGACCTGCTGGCCGATTCTCGGACCGACTGATTCTTGAGAGAGAATGGCTTCCGACGGAAAGGAAGCCCCCATGAAGAAGAGTCGGTTTACGGAAGAGCAGATGGTGAAGATTCTGCGCGAGGCGGA